>Ga0182016_10000110_pt1 | contig 90094 bp, 84 predicted proteins | sample 712S2MmetaG_FD_120491 | JGI IMG/M metagenome (GOLD analysis project Ga0182016, IMG submission 120491) | Permafrost microbial communities from Stordalen Mire, Sweden - 712S2M metaG | ecosystem: Environmental > Terrestrial > Soil > Wetlands > Permafrost | place: Sweden: Stordalen | collected...
CAAATCCTGGTGCACAGGGGAGGATTCGAACCTCCGTAGCTCCAAGGAGCGGCAGATTTACAGTCTGCTGCCATTAACCGCTCGGCCACCTGTGCCCAATCACCCCAAGGACGAAAACCTGTCCGTGGGAACCCCGCCAACTCTGCCTGTTTCCCCGGTCAAAAAACGCCCCACTGCGTCTTGTTCAACGCATCAAACCCCGTCCGGAAATTCTCCGGCGCATCGGAGCTTGCACCTCTGTGGGATCACCGCGGAGGACAGGCCCGGCGCTCAAAAAACCGCTCGCCGGACAATTCTTGCAACCTCAGTACCGCACCTTTCTCGGTTCGTCTAAGTGGAGCTGGCGAAGGGATTTGAACCCCCGACCCTCTGATTACAAATCAGATGCTCTACCAGCTGAGCTACGCCAGCCCTATCCACCCGGATACCACCCCGAAAACAGTCCGGAAACACTAAAAAACCGTCCCGGCAGCGCACACGGACACACTCCCGCTCCGCACGCACAACGGCACAGAAATCAAGGTTAGCACACCCCTGCCATGGGAGCAAACTTGCCTGCCTGTTATTCGCACTTTCCGCATGGGCCACGCGCGAAGATGAACTCTTCACTGTTGCTGCTGTAAACTCGCCAGCATGAGCATGTTGCGAATTGCCTGCGTGATTCCGGCGCGGCTTGCCTCCACGCGGCTCAGCCGCAAGGTGCTGCGTACGATTGCCGGGCGGCCCATGGTGGAGTGGGTGTGGCGCGCGGCTGTGGCCAGCGGTCTGATGGAGACCGTGGTGGTGGCTACCGACTCGGAGGAAGTGGCCGCGGTTTGCCGGGAGCGCGGGATTCCGGTGGCGATGACCTCGGCTGACTGCCCCAGCGGGTCGGACCGGGTGAGAGAACTTGCCCGCGCGATCGACGCCGATATCTATGTCAACATTCAGGGCGACGAGCCGACATTGACGCCGGAGTTCTTCCCGCCGCTGCTCGGGCTTTTTGCGCGGCCGGAGGTGGAGGTTGCCACGCTGGCGGTTCCGTGCGCAGCCGAGGAGATTGCCGACCCGAATGCCGTGAAGGTGGTGACGGCGCTGGATGGGCGCGCGCTCTATTTTTCGCGGGCGGCGATACCATTTGACCGGGATGGGGTGGGATTCGGCGGGTATCGGAAGCATTTGGGGATTTATGCCTACCGGAAGGCGGCGCTGGAGCGGTTTGCGGCGCTGCCGCCTTCGCCGCTAGAGCGGACCGAGCGGCTGGAACAACTGCGGCTGCTGGAGAACGGGATTGCGCTGTATGTGGCTGAGGCTCCGGGGGACACGATTGGGGTGGATACGGAGGCGGATTTGGCGAGGGCGGAGGCGGTGCTGACGGAGAGAGCCGTTCGGAAATAGTGGAGGTAGATCGTGAATTGGCAACGTAAAGTCTTTCTTGCCCTTTGGTTCCTTGTGCTGTTCTCTTTAGTTGCAGCGGCGCGGTTGTATGCGCGCATGGAGCGGCAAGTTCGAGGTCAAGCCCCGTCATTTTTCGAGCTTTATTTTCGCAATCCAGGTTTCGCTCGGATAATCTCAACGTGCCGGGATTACCGTCATCTTTTCCCAGAAGGAAAGCTGGTTCGCAACTTTGTATTGCTGGTACTGATCCAAGTTGCGCTCGTGTTCACTGGATTAGCCGTTCGACTATCCGACTGGTGAGCGGCGCCCGCGCAGCGCATCCCGACGGAGCGTCACTTTTTCGGAATTGCGCGCAAGAATCGGGTAGCAGGCACAGCGCCGATCGGCGAAGATCGTTTCCATGAACGGTAGAGTGCAGTTTGCGATGAAGCATGAAGCTGGAACGCGGAACGTCGAATCGACGGTGATCGACGCTATCGACCCCGAGGTGGCCTGGAAGCAGCTTGTCGCCCGCGATCCGGCGGCGGGGTTTTTCTATGCAGTCACGACGACGGGAGTTTTCTGCCGGCCAAGCTGCAAGAGCAAGCGGCCGCTGCGGGACAACGTGCGGTTCTTTCGCTCGGCGGATGAGGCGCGTGTGGCGGGGTTTCGCGCCTGCAAGCGCTGCAAGCCGGACACTGCGTGCGGCAGCCCCTTTGAGAAGGTTCGCGCGCACATTGAGGCTCATCTCGACCGCGCGGCGCCTCTGGCCGAGCTTGGCCGCGTGGCCGGATTAAGCCCCTACACGGTGCAGAGGATGTTCAAGCGGGAACTGGGCGTGAGCCCGCTCGAATACCAGAGGGCGCTGCGGGCAGGGCGGTTGCGCGGCGCGCTGAAGCAGGGAGGCAATGTGACGGATGCGATCTACGAAGCTGGGTTTGGATCGTCGAGCCGGGCGTATGAGGGCGCGGCTCTGGGCATGACGCCGGGGCGCTTTGCGCAGGGAGGCCGGGGCGAGCAAATCAACTGGTGCTCCGCGCGTTCGCCTTTTGGATGGATGGTTGTGGGAGCAACAGGACGCGGGCTGTGCTGGCTGGCTTTGGGAGCAACTTCCGCTGAATCCGAGGCTAGCTTGCGCGCGGAGTTTCCACTGGCCACGCTGCGGCGCGATCCCTCGCTTGCGGGGCTGGTGGATGCGGCGGTGGAGCAGGTGGTCAGGGCTGCGAAAGACACTGAGCTGGCCTTGGACCTGCGCGGGACGGCCTTTCAACTGCGGGTGTGGCAGGCGCTGAGGGCGATTCCGCGGGGGGAGACTCGGAGTTACAGCGAGTTAGCGCGGGAGTTAGGCGCGCCCAAGTCGACTCGCGCTGTGGCCCGCGCCTGCGCGACCAACCGCGTCGCTCTGGTCGTTCCCTGCCATCGGGTAGTAAGCGCCAGCGGCGCGCTCACCGGCTACCGCTGGGGTTTGGAGCGCAAACAGCAACTGCTCGATGCGGAGAAGAGAGCTTAGATGGATGGGTCGATCCCGGGTCTTCCGACGGGTCGGACGAGGCCTCGAACATCAGGCGAAGGCGATTACTTCTTGGCGGGTGTATTGACCTGTTCCGGCGTGGCCAAAGCTTGCCGCAAGGTGACAGCCATGAGGTGCCTTGGCACGCCATTTTCGCCTGGGGTGCGTTTGAGAAATAGTACGGCTGATTCTGTGTGTTTCAGGTACGCGTTTAGGAATTCAAGGGTATATCGCGCCATCCAGTTGTAACTCGCCGCACCCTCTTCCAGAGAATAATCCGCCGGACTGAAGTGCATCGCTTCCTTCCTGAACCGCTCGCTTCGCTGATACAGGGAGCTTAACTGGATATGCGAGATCGCAAGCAACTGTACATGAAGCAGGTCCCCATGAGTCCATTCATTCAGAACGTTCGGTGCGCAGCCGCACCGCGTTTTGTCTTTGCGCATTGAATCCTCAGTTTCCAGTGTCTCCTCGGCTCTGCTGAAAACCAGGAGAGGAATCGTCATCCGATCGGGATGAATGTCTCCAGCTTCCTGTACCGTTCCAGGAGAGTAGCGAAACGAACCGTCTAAAGAGATAAGGGCATCGATGCGTTTATCGCGAGCCGATGCAAAGAGTGCCGCCATGCCTCCCCAGCTATACCCGGCCACCGCAAGTTCCGAGACATTCGTATCCGGCAATGTGACTGCGAAATCAATAAGAAAGGAGATGTCCTGCGCTTCCGCGTTTGCTCCGGAAATATCGACCGTCATGGATCGAGAAGTCGCGCCCATGCTGGGGCTGGCAATCACAACGAAACCCTGACTCGCCAGGAACTCACATAGTTCGATGTTCTCCGTCGCTGGGGCGTTCAAACTTGGAGCATAGATGACAACGGGAAAGCGGCCTGCCTTCATCGGCGCGTCGCGGATCGCCCATGCAGTTAGCTCCGTAGTGCCGTGCATATATGTATCGACAAACGACTGGGGTTTACCGTGTTCAACCCGCTGGCTGAAACTCGTCTCGGTCTTGATCAAGGCTCCGTAGTCTCCAAATGTCATCGCGCTGCCACTCGCGTTCTCTGCTGGATACCACACCAATGTTTGCAATGGCCGAGGGCCTCCAGCGACTGCCGGCCCATTCGTCAAATCACTTTCCACCTGAAAGCTTCGGGAGCGATCGTATTGTTCAAAAACTTTGAGTCCAACTCCATACGGACCGGGCTTTTCAGTAAAGCGGAAGAGAAATGCAGAGTCAGGCTGCGCAGTGGCGACGTGCAGCGCGGAACACAGGAAAACGAACGATGCTGTGGAGCGAATGGCAATGTTCACGCTGGCCTCCGAAGTTAACCGAACATAACTTTAGCAGTTGAAGCCAACATCTTCCCTGCTGCTCGGTTCGCCCAAGTCTCCTATGCGCTCACTGGGCGATGCGGATCGGCTTATTGCCGACGGCGAGGAGGGTCTGGAATTGCGGCGTCTCCGGCTCTTTGTGGACCACCGAGGTCTGCACGTCTGTGAATCCCGCCTTTTCCATCATGGCTTCCAGTTCCGACTCACTGAAGCCGAGCCATTCGTCGGCGTAAAGCTCGCGCGCTTCTTCAAAACGGTGCTTGACCAGATCGAGGACGACGATGCGGCCGCCGGGCTGGAGAATGCGCCAAGCCTCCTGAATCGCCCGCTCCGGGTGCAGAGCGTGATGGAGAGATTGAGAAAAGAAGACCAGATCGACCGAGCCGTCGTCGATGGGAACCTCTTCCATGTCGCCCAGACGATATTCGACGTTTTTGACACTATGGCGGAGGGCTTGCTCGTGGGCTACTTCGATCATCTTTGCCGAGGTATCGACTGCAATGACTTTTTTTGCGCGCTGGGCCAGCAGCAGTGCAAAGGTTCCCTCGCCTGCGCCCAGATCGGCAATAGTCATCGGCGGCATGAGGCGCAGCAGGGCTTCGGCCACGCTCTTCCAGGATTGCCCTGGAACGTAGTCTTTGCCGAGGCGGCCGGCCACGCTGTCAAAGAAGCTGCGCATCTTGTCCTGGCGTTTTTTTACGACTTGGCGGACGGCGGCCTGATCGCCGGCAGCCTCGGGAATCTCACCCACGGCCCTTTCGAGAATCTCATCCAAAGGGCTACTGCCCGCAGGGCCGGCCAAGTGGTAGAGACTGCTTTTGCCTGCGCGGCGGTCTTCGACCAGGCCGGCCTGCTTCAACTGGGAAAGATGGGTGGAGATGGTGCTCTGGCCCATGACCAGAATCTCCTGCATTTCGGCGACGGAGAGCTCTTCGCCGCGCAGGAGCAGGAGAATCCTGAGGCGGTTGGGATCGGCGACGACGCGGAGAATCTTTACGATTGACGGCATAGCTTGATTCTGATACATATCAATATATCACGATTTGACGATACAAGGAGAACCCGCATGGCAAGCTCAACCCTCGAAATCACGGATTTGGGATACAAAGTGGCCGATATGGCCCTCGCCGACTGGGGCCGCAAGGAAATTGCAATCGCCGAGCATGAGATGCCGGGATTGGTGTCGATCCGGAACAAGTATGCGGTGGCCAAGCCGCTGGCCGGCGTGCGCGTCACGGGATCGCTGCACATGACTATTCAGACGGCGGTGCTGATTGAGACACTGGTGAGCCTGGGCGCGGAAGTTCGCTGGGCGAGCTGCAACATCTTCTCCACTCAAGATCATGCTGCAGCTGCGATTGCGGCCACCGGAGTTCCGGTGTTTGCGTGGAAGGGCGAGTCGCTGGAGGAGTACTGGTGGTGTACTTATCAGGCGCTGAATCACAAAGGCGGCAAGGGGCCCGAGCTAGTTGTGGACGACGGTGGCGATGTAACTCTACTTATTCACAAAGGCTATGAGCTGGAAGAGGGTGATAAGTGGGTCGATGGGCCTTCGGGGAGCCACGAAGAGAAGGTCATCAAGGACTTGCTCAAGAAGGTGTATGCCGAAGATCCACAGCACTGGCACAAGGTTGTGAAGGATTGGCGGGGCGTTTCGGAAGAGACCACGACCGGCGTTCACCGGCTCTATAAGATGCTGGAGCAGGGCAAGCTGCTGGTGCCGGCCATCAATGTCAATGACTCGGTAACCAAGAGTAAGTTCGATAACTTGTATGGCTGTCGCGAGTCGCTGGCTGACGGCATCAAGCGCGCAACGGACGTGATGGTGGCGGGCAAGGTTGCGGTCATCTGCGGTTACGGAGACGTGGGCAAGGGCTGCTCGCATTCGCTGCGGGGCATGGGCGCGCGGTGCATCGTCACAGAGGTCGATCCCATCAACGCGCTGCAGGCTGCCATGGAAGGGTTTGAAGTGACTACGGTGGAAGAGACGCTGGGCCGCGGAGACATCTACGTCACCACTACGGGAAATGTCGACATTATCACACTGGAACACATGAAGAAGATGAAGGACCAGGCCATCGTCTGTAACATCGGCCACTTCGACAACGAGATCCAGATGGACCGTCTGAACGCGGAGCCGGGAGTTACCAAGCTGAATATCAAGCCGCAGGTGGATTTCTACACATTCCCCGCAACTCCGAATCAAGCCGGGCATGGCATCTTCATTCTGGCCGAAGGCCGCCTGGTGAACCTTGGCTGCGCCACCGGCCATCCGAGCTTTGTGATGAGCAACAGCTTTGCCAACCAGACGCTGGCGCAGCTTGATCTCTGGGCCAACAAGGACGCGTACAAGATTGGCGTCTACGTGCTGCCCAAGAAGCTGGACGAGGAAGTAGCCCGGCTGCATCTGGAAAAGATCGGCGTCAAGCTGACCACGCTGACACCCAAGCAAGCCGACTATCTCGGCGTGCCGGTGGAAGGGCCGTATAAGGCAGAGAATTACAGATACTGACGACAGAGATCAGGGGTCAGAGATCGGATTTCTGCCGCCTGGTTGAGCCTCGCCGGTTGCCCACACCTGCTTCTTGCAACTCAGATTGATCGAGGGTAAGATTGTCTTACCATGCAGACCAAGGTCTCCACTAAAGGTCAAATCGTGCTGCCGGGACCGATTCGCCGCAAGCTGGGCATTCGCGCCGGCGACTCGCTCGATGTTGCCATCGAGAAGGACCGCATTGTGCTGACAACACCAGAGAGGAAACACCCCACGGCAAGAATTATTGAAGACCCGATTACAGGTCTCCCGGTCATTGACGTGGGTTCCGATGCGCCCGTTCTTACCAGCGAAATGGTCCGCGAGCTGCTTGTTGATTTCCCATGAGATACCTTCTTGACGTGAACGCTCTCATTGCCTATGGCTTCGGGAAGCATGACTTTCATGACCGGGCCAGCGCCTGGATTCGATCCAGAAAGGGAGATCGATTTCTGACTTGTTCTATCACGGAGCTTGGATTCGTTCGAATACTGGGAAATGTTCGAGCCTATGGCATGGACGTTGCGCACGCACGATCCCTGCTCATCGAACTGAAAGCGTGGAAAGCGCTGCCGCTTGAATTCATACAGGACGGGAATGACATTTCCTTCCTGCCCACATGGGCCAAGAGCCCTGCTCAGACGACCGACGGACATCTGTTGCAACTGGCCAATGCCAATGGAGCGGTTCTCGCCACGCTGGACGAGGGAATTCCTGGCGCCTATCTGATCCAGCAGGCGAATGTCACATAGCTTTCGGCAGGCGGAAATGGTTGTGGTTTTCAATGTCTCGAAAGCGAGACCTGGGGCACCCGGCACACTTATGACGACTGAGCGGTCTTTCTCTTTTGAACTCTTTCCCCCGCGCACGCCGGAAGGTGTGGCCAAGCTACCAGCCATCATTGGTCAGCTTGCCGCGGTGCGGCCGAACTATTTCTCCATTACTTACGGCGCGGGCGGCTCCACGCAAGACGGCACCTACGAGACGCTTGTCACTGTGGTGAAGCAAACGGGCGCGGAGGCTGCGCCGCACCTGACTTGCGTTGGCTCCACGCGCGCCCACATCGCCACGCTGCTTGAGCGCTACCGCGAAGCAGGCGCCAAGCGCATCGTGGCCCTGCGCGGCGACCTGCCGGCCACGGCCATGAGCCCCTTGGCGCCGGGCGACTTCCACTACGCCAACGAGCTGGTCCGCTTTATCCGCGAGACCCACGGGGACGCCTTCAAGATCGAGGTGGCCGCGTATCCTGAGATGCACCCGCAGGCGTCCAGCCCCGGCGTGGACTTCGAGCACTTCCGCCGCAAGGTAGAAGCCGGCGCGGACGCGGCCCTGACCCAGCTCTTCTATAACGCCGACGCCTACTTCCATTTCATGGAGCGCTGCGGCAAGGCCGGCATCACGATTCCCGTGGTGCCGGGCATTATGCCCATCACCGGCTTCGCCAATACTCTGCGTTTTTGCAATGGGTGTGGCGCGGACCTGCCGCGCTGGGTGCGCCTGCGCCTTGAGGAGCTACAGGACGACAAGCCCGCGCTGCTCGACTTCGGCCTGGAGGCGGTTACGCGCCTCTGCCAGACGCTGCTCGCAAACGGCGCGCCCGGCCTGCACTTCTACACCGTCAACCAAGCCGACCCGACGCTGCGCCTGTGGAAGAATTTGGGGCTATCGACGCCCGCTGAGTGAAGGCAGATCGCCAGGTATCATGAGCTACCCTGTGGAAGTGGACGGAATGGAAATCGAGCCGCTGGATTCGGCCGGACTCACAGGCGCTTCCAGGTCCTGGCCAGAGGCTGCCGTGGTCGTTTTGGAAATTATCTGCAAGGTTTTGAAAATAAATAGAGGGTATGGTTTCACCCTTCTGCAACCACACCGATTGCTTAGAATCAACAACATACAAAACATCTCATCGTTCCAGCAAACAAGAAAAGGGCGGTTTTCGGTCAGTTCAGGTCCCATTTCGTAGCCCAGGATTGCCCATGTACCATTTGGGCATGGCGCTGGTTGAGGTCAACTCGGTTTGGAAGAGCTATCCGCGGCAGGCTGGGCTGCGAACGGAGTGGCGGCATGTGGTCGAGGATGTGTCTTTGACCGTTGAGCCGGGCGAGACACTGGGACTGGTGGGCGAATCGGGCTCAGGCAAGACCACTCTGGCGCGCATGATCCTGGGGCTGGTTGAGCCGAGCCGGGGCAGCGTGCGCGTAGACGGGATCGACGTGGCCCGCGCCTCAGGCAGCGAATTGCACCGCCTGCGCCGCCAGATGCAGCCCGTCTTTCAGGATCCCTATGCCGCGCTGAATCCGCGCATGAACGTGTTCGAAATCGTGACCGAACCGCTGCTGATTCATAGGCGCGAGGCGGGCATCGGAACCGCTCGCGCCTCGCTGCGCGCCAAGGCCATTGATTTGCTGCGCGAGGTGGGTCTGGATGAGCCGGCGCTCGCCCGGCACCCCCACGAATTCTCCGGCGGGCAGCGGCAGCGCATCAACATTGCCCGCGCCCTGGCGCTCCGGCCCCGTCTGCTGATTCTGGATGAGCCGATCTCTGCGCTGGATGTGAGCGTGGGGGCGCAGATCGTGAACCTGCTGCGAGGCTTGCAGCGCGAACACGGGCTCACCTATCTGTTTATCTCGCATTCCATGCCGCTGGTGCGCTATCTGTGTACGCGCATCGCGGTGATGGAGCGCGGACGGCTGGTGGAAACCGGTGAGGCCGTCGCTCTGTGCGCCAGCCCTCAGCAGGCTTACACGCGGCAATTGATCGCGGCCACACCTGAACTACCCGCCGTGACGGCCTGATTCGTTTTGAAGATATCTGCGCCACGAGATGGCAGTCTCCCGCCCTTTTCGCAACGAGTGCGAAAGGGGCGGGAAACGGGATGCGGTTCGTGGATTCCGATCCAGCTACTTTGACTGAGGCTGGGCCGGGGTTGCTGGCGCGGCCGACGCCGGTGCCGCGGATGGGGCCGAAGGAGCTGGCGCAGCCGGATTGGCCGGAGCAGCTGGGGTCGCCGGGGCTCCCGGTGTTCCAGGAGCGCCGGGCATTGGGTGAGTGGGGGGCATCGGACGACCGCCGGGCATTCCGCCCATGCCAGGGTGGTTGGCGGGCATCTGCATGTCGGTCACATCCAATAGCTCGACGTCGAAGATGAGGTCGGCCTTGGGCGGAATCCCCGGATGAGCAGCGTCCGGGCCGGGGTGGCCTTTTGCGCCGTAGGCTAGTTGCCAGGGGATAAACAGGCGGCGCTTGCCGCCGATCTTCATGCCCCCAAAGCCCTGGTCCCAACCGGGAATCAGCCGGCCAAAGCCCTGCGGAAAGCTGAAAGGCTGAGGGTCGCCGAGCTTGGGCTTGCCGTCGTCTCCCAACTCCGGCTTGCCGTCTTTGCCATTTACCGGGGGGCGGTGGTCGTAAGAAGAATCGAATTTGTGCCCATCGGCAGCCAGCCAGCCGGTGTAGTGGACCTTGTATATCTTGTTAGGCTCAGCCTCGGCGCCGGTGCCGATCGCGATGTCCTGGTAGCGCAGAGAAAACGCGGTCTTCACAATTCCTTTGACCGGGGGAACGCCAGGGGGCAGCTGGATGGCAGAGGAAGCCGCAGAAGCATGGGCAGCGGTGGCAGCCGGCTTGGGCGCGCTGGCGGCTGGGGCGGCCGGCTTGGCCGGGGTTTGGGCGCTTGCGGCGGCAGTAGCCGCCATCAAAAGAATCAGAACAGCTTGTTTCATGGGGTGGTTTATCTCCTGCGGAGTTCTTCAACGGGAGTGTATCAGGCGCACCCCTTGGTTAGCACCCAGCCAGCAAACCCGCCAGCAGCGCCGTTCGTGGCGCCAGGTGTTCGATCAGGATCGATTCGTGGCGCGCGTGCGCCCCGTCGCCCACCGCTCCCATGCCGTCGAGCGTGGGAATGCCCAGCGCGGAAGTGAAGTTGCCGTCGGAAGCGCCACCGGTTGCGGCTTCCTCCAGCGCGAATCCCAATTCAGCCGCGAGGAGCTTGGCTTGGCGGAAGAGCTGCACAGTTCCCTTGGTGCGCTCCATCGGCGGACGGTTGATGCCGCCGGTCACGGTGAGTGTGCAACGCTTGTCAACCGGCTTGAGCGCGGCGAACTTGCGCTCAATGCGCGGGCCGTCAGCCTTGCGTGCGATGCGGACATCCACCTCCGCCCAGGCCTCGGCTGGAATCACATTCGTCTTCGAACCGCCGCCGGCGAGTCCGACGCTCACTGTCAAACCGCGCTTGAGGTCCGTCCAACCACTCACGGTTTCCACCACGCGGGCCAGCTCCCGAATGGCGTTCGCCCCTTTTTCAAAGTCCACGCCGGCATGTGCCCCCACCCCGGTCACGTCGATTCGCCAGTTGCCAGTACCCTTGCGGGCGGTTTTATAGGCCAGCCCCTGCGCCGGCTCCAGGACGAAGACGGCGGCGCACTCGGCCGCCAGCTGCTCGGTGATGGGCCTTGAAACCGGGCTGCCGGCTTCTTCGTCGCTGTTGAGCAGCAGGACAATCTTTCGAGTCAGGAGGTTGGCCTCGGTGAGCATCTCAATGGCAGTAAATGCCATGGCTACCCCGGCCTTCATATCCAGCGTGCCCGGACCCCACAGCCGGCCTTCGGCCAACCGGCAGGGCATGGTTTTGAGCGTCCCCAGCGGCCAGACGGTATCCAGATGGCCGAGCAGAAGGATTGGCTTTGCGGAGCCGGCTTTGGTTCCTGACCCGAATCTTGCCTCCAGCACATCGCCGAAGCCGCGCTGACGGTGCAGTTTGACACGCCCTCCCAAAGCTCTGGCCTGCGCGGAAACCAGAGCCGCGCAGGCATTCACGGCAGCCTTGTCGTCCGAAGGCGACTCCGCCCTTACAAGCATCTGAATAAGATCAAGCAAAGCGGGCTGTTTGCGCCGCGCTCCGGCGAGCAGAGCACGCATCGGGACAGAATGATTGGGACGGATGGGCATCGGTGAACCTGTCGACTGACCGAAAAAAGGCGACAAAAAAGAAAGATTCTACGATTGTACGCCGGCGAGGAAAAACTTCCGGCCTTGTGGCAGTCCTGAAATGAGCCTATTGGTTCAATGGCGCACTATGTGGCAAAAATACCACAGGTCGGGTTCACCATTTGCCGTCTAATCTAACGCTTGCGTTAGTTTTCATCGTCTGGGAGAACGAATTATTGCCTAATCCCGCGCACCTGGAGCAGACGATAGCCGCGCCCATCGAGTTCGCGGGTGTGGGGCTGCACTCAGGCGCGCCGGTAAAGATGCGTCTGCTGCCCGCGCCGGCCGGATCGGGTATCGTCTTTCGCCGCACCGACCTGGACAACTTCGAGATTCCCGCCATCGGCCGATACGTGGCCAAGGTCAGCTACGCCACCAGCCTTATGCGCCAGGCTGTGCTGATCTCCACCACAGAACATCTGCTTTCCGCGCTCATCGGCATGGGTGTGGACAACGTGATTGTCGAACTGGACAATTTGGAACTGCCTATTTTGGATGGCAGCTCCCAGCCCTACGTGCTGGCCCTCCTCGATGCCGGCATCCGCACTCAGCGCCGCCGCCGCGAGACCGTCCGCGTTCTGCATCCCATCGAGGTGCGCGATGGAGATAAATTCATTGGCGTATACCCAGGCTCCGGCTACAGTATCGAGTACGCCATCGACTTCCCCGCGCCGGTCGGGCACCAGAGCGCCTGCGTAGATCTGGCAGCGGAGACCTATGGAACGGCCATCGCGCCAGCGCGCACATTTGGCTACAAGGCCAATGAGAAGCAGATGCGCGATATGGGCCTTATAAGGGGAGCCGGACCGGAGAACATCATTATTCTGGGAGCCCAGGGGCCTGAGAACGGCCCGCTGCGCTTTCCCGACGAGTATGTGCGCCACAAGGTGCTGGATCTTATCGGCGATCTGGCCCTGGCTGGGCGGCGCATCGAGGGCCACGTGGTGGCCGAGCGCGCCGGCCACGCCATGCACACCGCCTTGGTCTCCCGGCTGCTCAAGGACCGCTCGGCATGGGAGCTGGCTCATGTGCCCGTGGAATCCGCGCCGGCTGTCTACACCGTGGCGGAGTCCCAAGCTAACATTTCCTTTCCAAGCCCGGCCTTGATTGGCGCGTAAGCCAGAGATCAGTGGTCTGAGATCAGTTTTACCGATAACCTGGTTCTTCTTGGCCTGGCGTGACGCTCACCGGCGAAATCGCGTACGCCCACCATCCCCGATCACTCTTTTTCTCCCCTTTGAATGGGTTTCGCTGGCTCGATCCACACGCAGCTTTCCGCCACTTCCGGTACCATACTTAAGGTATCTATTCAACGATGAGCCTCAAAGCCAAGCTGGAAGCAGTTATCTACGCCGCGGAGGAGCCGGTCACTCTAGCCCAGCTCGCAGCGGTCTTTACGGCAGACGCCCTCGAGTGGAAGGCCGAGCAAGAGGCCGCGTCTGCCGCGCAGGCAGAGGAGTCCGCCAGCCAGTCTGCGGCAAACTCTGAAACGCTCTTCCTCATGCCTTCGCCGGCTCACGAGCAGATTGTCTACATGGGCTTGGATGAAGCCCTGGCCGTCGCTCTGCCGGATGAAACCCCTGCTTCGGCTCCAGAGCGCCAAGTTGAGCCGGTCGCCGATTCGAATCCCGAAGCCGTAGCGGAGCCAGCGCAGCCCGCTGCCGTCGATGCCGATGACGAACTCGAGGTTCGGCGCATCGCCCGCCAGCGCGACCGGGAAGTCCGCGCCGTCATCCGCCAACTGCTCGACGAGCTGATCGCCAGCCATGCCTCAGACGATCGCGGTATTGAAATTCGCGAGATCGCAGGCGGCTTTCGCATGGCCACCAAACCTGAATACCACGATGCGGTCCGTTCCTTTGTGAAGAGCCTCAAGCCGGCTCTCAAGCTTTCTTTGCCGGCGCTGGAAACCCTGGCTGTCATCGCCTACAAGCAGCCGGTCACCGCGCCGGAAGTGAACGAAATTCGCGGCGTGGATTCCTCCGGCGTCTTCGGTTCGCTGCTCGCCCGCAAACTCATCGCCACCGCCGGTCGCAAGCAGGTCATCGGCCGGCCAATTCTCTATAAGACGACCCGCGAGTTCCTGCTCCGCTTCGGGCTCAAAGACCTCTCCGAGCTTCCTTCTATGGACGAGTTCGAAAAGATGGCCGCAATGGAACTCGACGAACCTGAATTCGCTGCCGGGTCAGAGCCGGCGACCGCAACCTCACCGGAGCTGGATATGGAACTGGACGAATCCGACGCCGAAGAAATTGCAGACGAATCCTTGAGCGCCCCGCCGGAAACAGCCGAACCCACACAGACCGCCGTGACGGCGGGCAGCAACGAACCGCAATACCCAGCAGAGGCTGCGCCTGCTGAGACACTCCCCACAGAGCAGGCAGAAACCGAGAATTCCCCCCATGGCGAAGAAGAGCAGTAAAAGCAAAAAGGCCGAAACCCTCAAACCCGAATCGGCCGAATCAGAAACAGCCGCGGCGTCCGCAATCGAAAGTCCCCAACCCGCGGCAGAAGATTCTGTCGAAGACAAGACCAGCGGCGATATCGAAGCCGTGATCGAAGACCCCATAGGCGACGAGACCGATGGCGAGGCCGCAACGGCCATCGAACCTGAGATTGCAGCCGAAGACGGCCCCGCGCTGGAAAGTATCGCCGAGCCTGACCACGAACACGAGTCCGAATCCGAAGACGTACCCGAGTTCAATCCAAAACCGCGCCCTCCGGCCAAGCTTGAGCGCCTGCAAAAGATCCTCGCCCAGGCCGGCGTAGCCAGCCGCCGCAAGGCCGAAGAACTCATCGAGCAGGGCCGCGTCCAGGTCAACGGCACTGTAGTCACAGAGCTGGGAACCAAGGCCGACGCCGGCCGCGACCACATTCGCGTGGATTGCAAACTGCTGCAGGGCGCCGAGCGTCTGCGTTACTTCGTTTTGAACAAGCCCAAGGGCTTCGTCACCACGGTCAAGGATCCCGAGGGCCGGCCTACGGTGATGCAGTTCTTTGACAAGATGCGCGAGCGCCTCTACCCCGTTGGCCGCCTGGATTACATGAGCGAAGGCCTGCTGCTAGTGACCAACGACGGCGAGTTGGCCAACCGGTTGACCCGCGCCTCCGCCGGTGTGGAGAAGACCTACCTGGTGAAGGTGGCCGGCCAGCCCAGCGAGAGCGAGATTGACCTGTTGCGCTCGGGCGTCGCCATTGAGCGCGGAAAGCCCGGCTCCGAAAAAGTGCGCACTTCCCCGGCCCGCATCCGCCAAGTCCGCCAAGGCGACAATCCCTGGTACGAAGTGGTTCTCATCGAGGGCCGCAACCGCGAACTGCGCAAAATGTTCGAGGAGATCGGCCACTTCGTCGAGAAGATTCGCCGCGTGGGCTACGGCCCCCTGATTCTCGATCAGGAGCCCGGCAACCTGCGCGAACTGGATGCGAACGAGCTCGATCTGCTGCGCAAGGCCGCCGATGGCACGCTCAGGACTCCAAAATCCAAGGATCTCCGCCGCCGCAACCTGATCGATGCCGGCAAGCTGCCCACCGTGACGCCGCGAGCTACCGGCGCGCGCCCGGCCAAGGCGTTTGGAGCCAGGCCGTTTGCTGCCAAGTCTTTTGAAGAGCGCCCCGCCCCAGGCCCGAAGGACTATCTGCCCAAGAGAGCCTTCAATGAGGGCAGCGACTCGGGCAGCGACAGAGCCCGCCCGGTGCGTCCGGCGGAGGAGGGATCACGCCCCCGACGCCCGGCTGGCCGGGACTTCAGCTCTCCGCGGCATACAGGCGCGCGCCCCTCCGCGAGGCCTTCATGGCAAAAACCCGCTTTCCAAAAAGACGACCGGACCACCCGGCCGTTCGGAACAAAGCCGCCCGCCGGCGGCGGATTCCGGGAGAGACCGACGACAGGCAAGCCCTACGGCGACAAGCCCGCGTTCAACAAGCCCGCCTCTGGCAAGCCAGCGTGGTCAAAGCCTGCTTCGTCTGACCGCCCCGCCGTCAAGCGCCCGCCCGCGCCGCGCCGCGAAGCTCCACATCGCAACGAGGATTTTGGCCCAGTGAGACCGCCAAACCTGCACATCGAAGAGATCAAGGGATCGGACCGTCCCGCACCCAGCCGCTCCAGCGCGCCTCGGCCTTACGCTGGCCGCTCCAGTGCTCCCCGGCCTTATGCTGATCGCCCGAGCGCGCCCCGATCCAGGCCCGACCGCCCCAGCGCTCCCTATTCCCGCCCGGAGCGCCCAAGCTCAGACCGCCCATCTCGTCCGAGCGCAGCCAAGCCCTTCCGCGGCGAAGGCGGCCTGGCCCGCCCCTTCACCACCAGCAGCGGCAAACCCCGCGCAGGCGGCGCGCGCCCCAGCAGCAAACCCGGGGAACGGTCTGCGTCCGCTGGGAGGAAGCCAGGCGGTCGCCCATTTGAGTCCTCTGGCCCCGCCAGGCGAACCGTCCCCCGCGACGCAGGCGAAGGCTCCTTCACGCCCCGTCCGGCCACCGGCTCCGGCCCACGCCCGGCCGGCTCCAGGCCACCGAGCAAGACCGGCTGGAAGCCCAAGCCCAGCTTCGGCGGTCCAAGCAAACCCGCCTCCGGCGCCCGTTCCAAACCGCGTCCCGGCAGCGCCAAATCCAGCTACAAAGGCAAACCCGGCGGGCCTAAGCGGACGGGCTCTCCCGGCGGAAAGAAGCGCGGATAAGATTTCGGCCTTCGAAGAACTCGTTGGTCCCGGCGTAGAGTGGTCCGAACCATGACAGAGCAGACACAACCAAGCCTGTTTACTCGAATAGCCGACTACATGCGCAGCGTTCGCCGAGGGTCTTGTCATTCCGTCATTCTGCACGACGGGTCGGGGTTAATTCTGACAGACTCGTACGAGGATGGTTCTGTAAAGAGGGCAGAGGTACACTGGAGCGAGGTGGTTCGCCTTGTGGCTTACAAGCGCGATTGTTTCGCCATTGATCTCATCTGTTTCGGTTTTGTGACCGATGAGCGGTTTGTCGAGGTAAATGAGGAAATGGAAGGCTGGGAGGCCTTGATCGATGCTCTCCCTACCTATTTGCCGGGAACGCTCGACAAAGCAGATTGGTGGGAAAAGGTCGCGTTTCCAGCCTTTGCCACAAACTGGACGACTCTTTTCACCAGGAGGTAGCCCGCATGGCAAACACCTTCGGCACAGACATTCTCATTCAAGCGCCGGACCCAGCCAGCACCACCCCAGACTACAAAGACAAACCTTCCGTCCCAAAGCACACAAGCTCTCCCGGCGGGAAAAGGGAAGCTAGGAGCAAGACGATCCATGCTAGATGCTGACCTGGGCTTCCCTCATTCGTATGAAATCGAAGAGGTTCCCGAATTACCGGGAACGGGAATCTCGGATGTGCCTCTGTTTTACTTTCCTAACCCAAAGGCGAGACAGGGGCATGACGGCTTGTGGCTATGTGTGCGCGCTGCAAGCGGCAAATCATGGGTAGGGGTATTCGCATTCGGCTATGGATCCCCTCCAGCCATCTCCCGAGTCACGAGCACATCCGATCCTGACGTTATCTGCGTAATTTCGAGGGGCGCAGCTTATATCGTGAAGGCCGACGAACCCGATAGTTGGAAGGAAATCCCTGTCAGGCCGGTTCTTGATGTCCGCTTGGTACTTGAGCATCAACTTCTCATTTTTGCCGAATTCACACGATTGACCGCCTATGGACGTGACGGACTCGTTTGGCGAAGCCCTCGTCTCTGCTGGGACCACTTGAGAATCCTTGGCGTCACTCTCGATGAAATAAAAGGCGTTGGTTATGACCCCACCAACGCCTGCGACTCGTACTTCTTAGTCGACATAAGAACGGGCAATCCATCGTTCAATTCAGCTAAATTCATGGACATAAATGGCAAGTCGCTCTGGTAGCCTTGTTCTCACCAAGGAGCCCCCATGGCAAACACCTTCGGCACAGACATACTGATTCAAGCGCCGGACCCAGCCGCCGCCGCGGCGTTCTACGTCGAGCAGCTCGGATTCGAGATCACCGGCGAAGACGCGCAGATGATCAGCCTGCATGGCAGGCACATCAACCTCTTCATTGAGCGCGGCCCGGCGCTGGGGCCTGTCTTTGAGGTCACAGTGGACAGCGTCGAAGCCGCCAAACAGCGGCTCGTGGCACGGGGCTGCAAAGTCGTCAAGGACGAGCCGGACTTCCCCCGATGCTATGTCAAAGACCCGTACGGCCTGATCTATAACCTGACCAGCTAGACCGGCCTCAGCCGTTCTGCTGCATCGGGCGTTCGTGGATGACCATCCAGGAGATCCCGAACTTGTCGCGCAACATGCTGAAGCGGTGGGCAAAAAACGTCTCCTGCATCGGCATCAGGATCTCTCCCCCGTCCGAAAGCGCGCCGTGAATGCGCTCCGCCTCTTCGATGCTGTCGACGCCAAGAGAGATGTAGGCGCTGCGCATGGGCTGAACGCGATCCGGAGGGCCGTCGCTCGCCATCAGCTCCGCATCGCCGAGGCGGATGCGGGCGTGGAGAACGGCCTTTTCCTGTCCCGGCGGGAAGTTTTTCGGCTCCGGCATCTGCTCGTAGGTCATCGTCATGAGGATCTTGCCGCCAAGATGCTCTTCGTAGAAGCGGAGAGCTTCAGCGCAGTTGCCGCCAAAGTTCAGGTAGGTGTGAACTCTCATCGTCATTGTTCCTTTCGGGGAATGGATTGTAGCCGCAAAGACCGTCCACAAGCGGGATGGTTGAGATGCCTTTATCTGCTCGTTGGAGTTCAGAGAAGTTTCCGAATCTGTTTACCGCGAGATCGTGAACGATGGGTTTCAACCGGCAGCCGCCACGGATATCGAACAATACGCTCGCGGGTCATCCTGACGGCTTTTTGAGACAGGTCTTCCGGCTTCGAAACGATCTTATTCATATCGCCTTGAATTTTGCAACCGGTATCGATTGAGGATTGTGCCGCGGATTGTCCGCTCACTGGCGGCTCGTCCACGCCGCTATACTTGCCCCATGCAGCCTGTCAGCGTCATTGCCACGGTCCTCAATGAGGTGCAGGACATTCGCAGGCTGGTTCCCAGCCTTATGGGACAGGTTCCCCCTCCGGCCGAGGTGGTGATCGTGGACGGCGGATCGACCGATGGCACCTGGGAGTGGCTCGTCGATGCGGCACGGGGGCATCCCAATCTGCGGCCCATCCGCGACGAAATCTGCAACCTGAAGCGCTGCTCAGGTCCCATTTCGAAAGGTCGCAATGTGGCTATCGCCGCAGCCGCCTCGCCGGTCATCGCCTGCGCGGACGCCAGTTGCACCTATGCGCCCGACTGGCTGGCCCGCATCACCGCGCCCCTGATTGCGGGCACGGCTCAATATGCTTTGGGCGGGTCGTGCATGGACACAACCGATCCCACTGTCTGGGATCTGGCTTCGGCGCACTTTTTCGGCGTCAGGCTGTCGGCTGCGGCGCCCACTAAATCCTGCACAGCGCGGTCGATGGCGTTTACCAAAGAGCTATGGCAGCGCATCGGCGGCTTTCCGGAATCCGTCTTCTTTGGGGAAGACACGCTCTTCGATCTCGAAGCCCGCCAGCTGACCAAGCCCGCTTTTGTAGAGCGCGCCAAGGCTCTTTACCGCCCGCAATATACTTTCGGGTCGGCTTGCCGGCAGCTTGGCCGCTACGCCATCAGCGACGGCGTCCTCGGCGTGCGGCGTACGCGCCTCTACCGCAACGCCGCTCGCTGCCTTGTGCAACTGCTGGCCCTTGCCAGCCTGCCGTGGTCGATCTTCCCCCTGCTCGCCGTCCTCGCGATCGAGTTGTGGTTCGCCTTCCAGGCGGACGGGAGGTTGCTTGCGCGCTTCGGGCCGCGCGCCGTGCTCGCACGCTTCCTCTTCTCAGTTCTGGTTCCCTGGATTGTTGTCTCGAACCACATTCGTGGAAGGCTTACGGGCAAGTTCCCACCCAACCGGCAGAATGCGTGAGTTGTCAATGGACTGATAACTGAAAACTGTTCACCCTCGCGGCGGAACGACGTAGAAGAGAATGGCAAAGTAATGGGCGACGCTGCCTGCCAGTACAAAAACATGCCATGCGGCATGGAAATAGTGCAGCCGGTCGAGAGCGAAGAAGACGATGCCCAGCGTGTAGGCCAAGCCGCCCGCACCTAGCCATAGCATCCCATGCCAGCCGATGGCGTGGAGCAGCGAGCGGGCCGCAAAGACGATGAACCAGCCCTGGAAGAGATAGACCAGCGCCGACGCCACTGCGAATCGGTTCACGGCAAAGCTTTTGAAGACAACTCCGGCAATGGCCAGCGACCAGACCACACCGAAGATGAACCAGCCCAGAGGCCCACGCAGCGAAATCAGCGTGAACGGCGTGTAGGTGCCCGCAATCAGCAGATAGATGGAGGAGTGGTCCAGCACCTGAAAGACATGGCGCGCGCGCGTCCGCACCAGGGAGTGGTAAAGCGTGGAACAGATGTAGACCAGCATCAGGGTGCCGCTAAACACCGAGCAACTGACCACAAGCCAGACTGTGCCACGCGTTGACGCCGCAATCAGGTAGACCGCGCCCACCACCGCAAAGACGGCACCGATCCCGTGCGTAATCGCGTTAGCAAGAATATCGCCTAGTTTGTAATGCGCTTGCACGGGTCCATCATAGCCCTTGGCCTAACCCATCCTCATAGCGGTAGCGCCAGCAGCGCGCCCCAGTTCAATCCAGCGCCGAAAGCGGAGAAGACCAGGGGGCCGACTGGTTGTCAGCAATACCAAATGGCAGCCTCAATCAGCGATGCCCAGGAGGTGTTTCCGCAGCTCGCTCGGCTTGCGGAGAATTAGCCTCCTTAGGCGCACAATGGAATTGGATAGAGGACGGGTGGCAATGAAGTCGAACAGAGGCTGGGTTGCGAATCAGGTCGAGCGGAAACCCAGAGATATTCGCCTTCTTTTCTCGTTACCAGAAAATTAATATCCCCACCCCCCTCCTATATTTTCAAAACCCTGCATATAAATTTGCCGAGCTGTGAAACTGGAGAATAACTAAAGCAAAATCAATGGCTTGCTTCGGAAACCAGTCAAGGGTTATCTCGGTCTCCGTGTCGCAATGTGAGAGTTTTTCAGCTCATGAAGGCGTTTTCGGCATCGCAGCCTGCCTGCCCGAACTCGCCCGCGGGAACAAGATCGATCCAGCGAAAGCGCTCACTCCTTAGCGCGGAAGCGCCAGCAGCGCGCCCCAGTTCAATCCAGCGCCGAAAGCTGAGAAGATGAGCGGGCCTGAGAGCGCGGCGGTTTGCCCGCCATGCCACTCCGCCGCGGCAATCAGCAGCGAGGCGGACGAGGTGTTTCCATAGCGGGCGATGTTGGTGAAGAACCGTTCCCTGGGCGCCTTGACCGCCGCGGCGACACGGGTAATCAGATTCAGATTGGCCTGGTGCAGCAGGAAGGTTTCGACCTCGCCTGGCGCGATCCGGTTGCGGGCGAGCAGCTCGTTGATGGCGCGGGGCATCTTGCGCGAAGCGTGCATGATCACCGCGGGGCCATCCATGTGAAAGTGCATGTCGGCAAGGAAAAGAATCTCCGCCGCTGTGCCGTCGGTGAACAGACAGTGGTCTGCGATGCGGGCGAAGCCTCTTTCGGCGTCAACCAGCGCTGCTCCCGCGCCGTCGCCGAAGAGGATGGCGGTGTTTTTGCCTTCGGGATTGAGGGCGACGCGGCGTGACATGATCTCTGCGGCGACCACCAATACGCGACCCACAGCGGGCGCAAGCTGTGCGGCCAAAGCCAGCCCGATGAGCGACCCGGCGGAGGCGACGGGAATGTCGAGTGCGGGGGTAGAGGCAAGGCCTAGCCCTGCGGCGATCTGGCTGGCCGGGCCGGGGCAGAAACGGTCACTCGATCCGCTGGCCACCAGGATCATGCCGAGTTCGGCAGCGGTTACACCGGCTTTCTCAAGGCAATCCTGCGCCGCCAGCAGGCCGATGCTGGCCACCGTGTCCTGATCGGCGGCGTAACGGCGCTCCTCGATGCCGCTAACTTCGATCATCCACTCCGGCGTTGCGTCCACCAGGGGAGCTATCTCCCGATTGCTCACACGGCGCGGCGGAAGCCACGACCCGAAGGCGCGCAGATAGGCCATGAGTTATGCCTTGGCGGCAAGGTATAACTCTACCTTGCTTATGGTGTCGAACTTTCGCGCGGATAAGTCGGAGTCGGGAATGGAGACGCCAAACTCCTCTTCCAGGCCACTGACAAAGTCGGTCAATGCAAAGGAGTCCAGTAACCCGGAAACAAACAGAGACTCATCCGCGCCGGGGTTTATCTCTTTTCCAGTAACTTTCTGTAGAACTTTAAGGATTCGCGCTTGCGGCTCCATCCGTCGCTCCTTGTGCTGTGGTTTCGCTGCCGGCTGGGTTGTGTTCCTTATAGGCGTTGTAGCCGGTCATCAGGTCGGCCAATAGCGCGTCGGCCAGCGCCCGGTAGCCGTCGCCCGTGAAGTGGGTGTGGTCAGGCTGCGCCCAGCCCGCGTAAACCCACTCCTGCATGGCCCCCAGGCCGCCCATCCGCTCGCGCTGGTCCCAGTATGCGCAGCCGTGGATGCGGCAAACGGCGCGCTGCGCCTGGACGATGCGATCGGTTCCCGTGTAGGGATGCCACGCACGATGCTGGGTTGTGGAACGGTCTGCCGGGCCGACTACGAGAATCGACGACTCCGGCACGTACTGGTGGAGCGTATCGATGATCGAGGCAAAGGCCAAGCGATAACTCTCCTCGTCCCAATAGGAACTGGCGGCCTCGTTGGTTCCGTACGCTAATACGATCAACGCCGGGGAGTTATCCTTGAGATAGCGCGAGAAGAGCGGCTGATCCCACTTGAGGATCAATGGAGCTTCGGCTCCGTTGATGCCGATCGACTCCCACGTAACTCCAGGCTGGGTTGCAACCCAACCGAGCAGAGTTACTGGGGCGCTTTGCTCGGTTGTAACTTCGAAGTGGTGATCGCCGGGCGGGCAAAAATAGCTATATGTGCCTGGGCCGGTTGCAGGCGCGTCGGTTTGAATCTCTACCGGATCGCCGCCATTGTCGGTAAAGCGCAGGCTGCCCCCGCCGGGCTGCTGAAGATATTGCAGTTGGAGCGTGCCGCAGGACGCGTCCAGAGTGACTCGCTCCCCGGCGCGGGCGGTTGAAATGCTAATGCCGCCCAGCCCCGTCAGACCGTCGCCGAGCTGCTGAAATTTGTTTCCCTGCGTCTTCCATCCGGCAGTCTGCGACCGGGCCGAACCCAGAATCTTGTAACCGGCAAAGGGGTGACCGGCGTAGGAGTAGCCGATGCCGCCGTTGCCGAACTGTTCCTGGAAGACGCGCCGGGCCTCGCCGGTAAACATATCCGCCGCTGTATGCGAATCGCCAAATTGCAGCACGCGCAGAGTCTCGGTTTGCAGCTCCGAGGCGTTGCGCGAGGCCTCGTGAGATGCCAGTTGGGCATAGAACCCATCGAGTGCGGAAGCATACGCGATGGGCTTCGCGACGGGTTCCTTGAGCCGCTCGCCAATCTCCTCAATCAGCGCAGCCTTGTGCGCGGGGTCCATGCGGGGTCCGGCGTAGTAGCGCACACGCGTGCGGCCGTGGGCTCGGCCCGCTTTGCCCGCAGCGGCATGTCCGCTCCTGTGTCCCTTGGCGCTTGATTGAGTTGCCGCTGCGGCGTGATGCTTCTTTTTGGCCGGAGCCGCCGAAAGTAAAGCCGTGCCGGCGAACAGCAGTAAGAGGGTTATACAGGCTACAGAAAAAGTGCGAAATGATTTCGGTTTCGGCGAAGAACATCCATCAGGGGCTAAAGCCCGCGTTGGTTTAGCAGCATCTTCGGCACGGCTAAAGCCGTGCCCTTTCAAGGCGGGGTGATTCACAACAGCCTGCAAAGCCGCATTCCGCCGCATTGGAAAGTGCCAGTTCATTTCTTCCCGGCCTTTCTTCCTGGGTGCTTCGCATCAGGTAGGCGGTGAGACGTTGCTTTGGGGGCGTCAGGCTTGGGAGCGGCTGCGGGGAGTGGGGCTGGAAGGGCAATTCCGTGTTGCATCTTCCATCGATTGTATCCCAGGCCCAACTGCTCGACGAAGATACCGGCGACGATAGTGGCTCCCTGCGGCGTGGGATGCAGCAGGTCGGCGGTTACCAGCCGGGGACTGGCCGTATACCAGCGGCCCATGGTGCCGTCGCCGCCCATCGCGTCGTAGGTGTCAAAGAAGGCGCAGTGGGTCTCGGCGGCCACCTGGCGCTGAATGGCGACGATCTCGGGGATGGTGCTCATGGTCTTGATCTCGTCCAGTCCGCTGCGCTCTCCTCGGTCCATGGGGCTCATCACCAGAATAGACGCGCCAGGAGCCGCAATGCGCAGGCGCTGAATGGCCAGACGCAGCTCGGCAGCATATTGCTTGTGAACAAAAGAGCCGAAGCTGCTTTCGTTGGAGCCGTAGTTGACGATGACCAGCGCGGGCGCGGCACGGTCAAGCTCCTGCTTCCACAAGACCGGCTGCACTACGCGGGCCAGCACAGTGGTGGTTGCGCCGTTGAGACCCAGGCTGCTGTAGAGCAGGCCGCTCGACCCCCGGCGGAAGTCCGCGCCAAAGAGGGTCACGCTTCCCGAGGTGGGCCGGATGGAGACGACTTTCGTGCCGGGAGGCAGTTCGACATGGACTGAAACGGCAGCCTGCGTGTCGGCAGAAGTCGTCTGCTCGATGATTCGCTGGTCATCCGCCTCGACTGCAAATGCGCCGCCGCCGGGCCTGGCCAGGTATTCGACATCCACGGCCGTCTGATCGGATTCGGTGAGCCGGAATTTGCTCCATGCGCCGGATTGCCCCTCAAAGGCCGCGCCGCCCAACCCGTAGATTCCCTCGCGCATGAGGCCTACGCCGGTGCGCATCTTCCAGCCGTGGTCGCTGATTTCAACGCCGCGGTGGCCATACCAGGCCCAGGGCTTGGCGATGAGTGTGTAACCGCGGCCGGCGTCGCCAAATCGGCGTTGCAACTGGGCGCGCACGTCGCCCGTGATCAGATCGGCGGTAGTGGGCGAGTCGCCATAGTGCAGGACAGTTATAACGCCGCCCGGTTTGCCTTGTTCCAGCTTCCAGAGCGCGGCGAAGAATGGGTCGAGGTTGTTTGCATCGTCGACGAAGACGGCGGAAATCGCCTGCGGCTTGCCCTTGCCCTGTGGTTGGATCGGTGTCGTCTTCGGCGCCACGGGAACGGGAGGCTGCGGCCAGCGCAGCCGGAACGTCTCTTCGAAAATGCCGGGGTCCAGGCCCTTGCCGCCGTCCACATACAGGCGCCAGCCCAGAAGCGCGTCGATCATCACCAGGATGGCGAGCGCGGTCTTGAACGGGAAGCCTGAGCCGCCGCCGGGCGGGGCGGGGCGGAGCGGGCGCGGGTTGGATTCCACAGGACTAGAAGTTGCCATAGACAAAGGGAGCGGAGCCGCGGCCCGCCAGCGTTTGAATGAGCAGAATCAGGGCGGCCATGGCCAGTCCCTGCACCCAGAAGGGCGCGCGCGCGGCTAGCGAGGCTGAAACCTCAAACCAGCGCGGCGGCAGGCAATGGATCACGGCGGCCAGCAGCAGCACGCCCACCACTAGCGGCGTTAGATTGTCTGCCGACCAGGTGAGCGCGCCCAGGCTGCGCAGAATGGCCATGGCATTTTCAAGCGATGCGGCGCGGAAGAAGATCCACGTGAAGCAGACAAAGTGGAAGGTGACAAGCCCTCCCAGCAATTTGGCCCACCAATGGGGCGAGGGAATCTTGCGAACGCGCTTCCAGGCGAAGACTACGCCGAGCGCCAGCCCGTGCAGCATACCCCAGATCAGGAAGGTCCAGGAGATGCCGTGCCACAGCCCGCCGAGGATAAATGTAATCAGGAAAGCGTAGCCGTAGGAGAGAACCGGATATTTGCGGCGTTTGGGCAGCATGTCAAAAACGTAGTCGCGTAGCCACTCGGAGAAGGTGATATGCCAGCGCCGCCAGAACTCGGCCACGTTGCCGGCTAGATAGGGCTGGCGGAAGTTCTCCGGCAGCCGGATACCGAGGAGCATCGCCGCGCCTATGGCAATATCGGTGTAACCGGAGAAGTCAAAGAAGAGTTGCAGCGCGAAGGCATAGACGCCGACGAGAGTCTCCACGCTGGAGTAGAGCGCCGGCGTATCGAAGACGCGGCCTACCAGATTGTTCGCCAGATAGTCGGCGATGAGCAGCTTCTTCACCAGGCCGATGGCGATCAGCAGCAAGGCGCGGCCTCCATCCTCCCTGGTGAAGGCAAAGGGCTTGGCAAGCTGGTCGAGCAGCTTACCTTGGCGCGGAATGGGCCCCGCCGTCATGGACGGGAAGAACAGGGCGGAGGCCAGATAAGTGAGGTAACTGCGCATGGGCTGGATTTCACCCAGATAGAGATCGATGGTGTAGGTAAGAGACTGAAAACAGTAGAAGGAAAGGCTCAGCGTGAACAGCCATGCAAAGCGCCCTCCTGTGAAAAGCGGGACCAGCTTGAGACCCACCAGCAGGCCCAGGTTGATGGCCAGCGAGACCCCGAGCAACAGGCGGCGGATGACCGGCCGCTGCGATCGCCCTAATCCGATACCGACAAGAAAGTCGGCGGTTGCGGCCAGCGGCAGCGCCAGATAGATCAGGCTGAAGCGGGCCAGGAAAAACAGGTTGGCCGCGACCAGCACCGCCAACTGGAGCCGGCGCGACCCGGCAGCGGCCCAGTAGAGCAGGCACACCGCAACCAGAAAGACAAAGAAAGGAGCCGCGCTAACTAGCATGGAGGAGTTCCAGACAATCTTCCGCGACCCGTGGCGCTGAGGTCAAGCGCCGCCCAGGCCTGCTTCCATGGTCAGGCCTTGGATTCGATTGGAAACAGGCTCGCGAGCAAGAAGATTAGCGCGGGAACACAGTTGATTACGCTGCGCGGCCGTGATGAAGCAGGGTGACGCTCGGCCGGGATATTTTCGGCGAACACCTGCGGTGGGCCAGACGCCGGACAATGCTGGAACAAAGGAACAATGCGAATCCAATATCTGAAAATCGAGACCTGGGGCGCACGCGTCCAGCTGAGACGATCAAGTGAAGGGCCTTCGATCCGTTGATGACAGCATCCGTGACTAGCTGGCGGTCAAAGGTTACCAATTGCCCTCCATGGGCGTGAGCGAGGGCGCGCAGGATGGCGACCAGCTCCGCGACCGCTGCCGGGGTTCCGGGCGAGCTTGGGTAGCGGCCGCTGCCAACAATCCGGAGAACGCCGTTCTCAGTGAGTGGGCAAGTTGACCATGCTTGCCGGCCCTGCGCGGCAAACCAATCGTGTGCCCGGTCGTGCTGCACATGCGCCGGATCGATCAGGGCGATGAGGACATTCACATCAAGCAAATAGCGCGGCATTTTGATCACTGCAGCTCTTCCTGGAGCTGGCGGACCAGCTCGGAGGTCACGCGGTGCGCCTCGGGGCGCACCGTGAGCAAAGGTCGCCATCCGCCGATTCCTAAGTACTCATTTCCAATGTCCACGTTCGAGCGCAAATTGCCCGGATCGAAACCTACCCGCGCATCTTGTTTTGGAATTGAAGAATCCCTTCAGGCTCATCTTGCGTTGGACAAGAGTGACTTTTGACACGGCCCCCCTGAATTGGTAGCCTTCAAAAAGGCGTGCTTGGCCGATCAGGCAGATTCCCGCACGCATCGCGTCCCCGTCGTCTAGCCCGGCCTAGGACACCGCCCTTTCACGGCGATAACACGGGTTCAAATCCCGTCGGGGACGCCAAGAATGAAGTCTCTATTCTGTCCCGGCAATTCGTACAGCATCTTATCGAGCGATCGTCATGCATATCGTCCTCCGGTGTGTTCACGGTTAGCGCAATAGCCCGTTTTTGAAGCCGCGGTATCAGCTTCGATGCCTGGCGCATCTTCCCGTGCCCGCGGAGGAAGATACGGTCGTTGTAAGGGAAGCTTGCATTGGGATCCGGGTAGACGATGCAATCCAACGAATCGCTTGTGGGAAGACGGAAAGACCGAGGGGCGCCAGCGTGCGGCCGAGACCGGTCACCATGCCTCGCGAAACCAGTGTTGCCAGCGACATTCCCAGCCGCAGTTGCATGTGCAATCTGCGGTAATATTCGTCCACACTTTCGCCGGCTATATACATCTGCGCGGCGAGGGCTGCGCTGTGCAAAGCAATCGACATGCCATCGCCGGTGAACGAGGGAATTACCGCCGCCTGATCGCCCACACACCACAGGCCGCGCGGCCTGCCCACAAGATATCCATATGGAATCGGAGAGATGGCCAATGGCCGTTCCCACATTGCCTTCGCACTCTGAAGGCGCTGCCTCATCGACCGGTTTTCAGCAAGTATCTCTGCTAGTAACTGGGTCCATCCGCCAATGCGGTGCAGTTCTGCGCGCCTCACTACCAGGCATAAATTGGCCACATCGTTTTCCACCAGAGAGAGGCCGCCATAGCCGCCATTGAAGAGAAACAGCTCGATGAACTCTCGTAAAGCCCCGGTCTGGACCTCCGCCAGTTTCCAGTGCATTTTAAAACCGACTAGCTCGCCTTGCTTCCCTTTCCCACGAGCCCATCCGCGGAGATCGTGCTTTCCATTCGCGAAAAACACGGTTTGAGCGCGCAACGATTCTCCGCCACGGAGTTGCGCAAACCACAGGTTGTCGTGGTTTGCGAGATTCTCAACCATCGCGCCGCGCCGTACGTCGCACCCTTTCTCTATGGCTCGCGCAAGCAGAGCCTCATCCAGGACGCACCGTGAGAGCGAGAGTGCCGTGAAAGGCAGAGCCGCCTCCACCACCCTGCTTTTCGCAGAGACGCGTACCCGGCGAATCGTGGCTGCGCCAAGACTCAGGGGTTCAATGCCTGCCTGGCGCAGGTAATCCACAGCTTCGCAGCTGAGAAACTCGCCGCATACTTTGTGATGAGCAGAGTTTTCCTTCTCCAGCAAAGTAATCCGCCGTCCAGCGGCCGCAAGACGTATCGCAACCATCGAGCCCGCAAGGCCGCCTCCGATGACCAAATGGTCGATCGTTCTGTGCGGTGTGCTCACCGTGGCTTTCTCCTTGCCACGCATAGCCTCGCCGGCGTGAAGCCTTGTATCAGGACGCGATCCTCGCTCAAGCCGGCTTCAGCGCACATCCCGCGCCAGTCTGCCGGCACGAAGGCTCGCCTGATGGAAACGGGGCCATCGTACTGTACGCAGCGATGGAGCCCTGCCAGCTTTGAGAATACGCGGAAGCTATAGTAGGGAATCGCCGCGCGGGAAAGATCGTTGATGAACCATCCAATCTCCGCATGTTGTTCCATCCATCGCAGGAACCGAACGATATCGCCGTGGGCCAGATGATGCGTGAAGAGCGAGCTGACGACAAGGTGAATTTGTTTCTGCGGTGTATACGTGAAGACATCCGCGCCTATCCACTGAATTCCGCTGGAAGCGGGGCTAGCCTCCGCGGCGATTGCGGCAGCGTCCGGATTCAGATCGAGTCCAGTCAGTTCCACAGCGATGCCGTGTGCGATTGCCCACTGCTCGACCCTCCGCAATCCGTCCCCATAACCGCAGCCGACGTCGAGAATGCGAAGAGGCTCAGCAATGGGCCGCAACCCGGCTGCCACAGTGTCAAGCCAGTGCAGGAGCGGCCGATAGGCCAATGTCCACCGGTTTGTCCTGGCTAGATCGCGGAGGTATGCGCGCAATTCCTCTCGGCTGCAAGGCCCGTCCATCAGCTCGGTGAGGTGCGCGCGGCAGCGAAAATCCGGCATGTTATGCAGCATGGAAGAGCATGGTCTCCGCCGTCAGTCCCGGCCCGAACGACATGGCGCAGCCTTGTTGCCCTGCCACTGCGCGCTCCATGATCCTCTGCAATACGAACATGACCGTCGCAGAAGACATGTTGCCGTAGCGCGCCAGAATATCGCGCGAACAGGAGAGTGCATCCGTGCGTAGGCCGAGGCCCTTCTCCACCGAGTCGAGAATGGATCGTCCTCCCGGGTGCACTGCCCACAGATCGATTGATTGCGGATCTTTCCCCCGGGTTAACTTGCTGCCAACTTGCGCGAGGGCGCCCCCTATCTCGGCTGGCACCTGACCGGATAGCTGCATATCAAATCCCGCGTCACGAATACGCCATGTAATCAGATGACTCGTCTGCGGGATGTTGATTGCCAGAAAACTATCAATGGCAAGTCCTTCAGGCCGCGCGCTGACGAGGCTCGCGGAGCAGCCGTCCGCGAAAAGCAGAAACGAGAGTACCTGCTCCAGATCCGGGGTCTCTTGAAAATGAAGAGTGCAGAGCTCGAGATTCAACATCAGAACCTTGGAGTCTGGTTCAGAGCGAACGATGTGATGCGCCGACTTCAACGCATTGATGGCCGCGTAGCAGCCCATGAATCCGATCATGGTCCGTTCGACCGACGTGTTCAGTCCCAGATGGCGTACTACTTCGAAGTCCAGGCCTGGCGCGTAAAGTCCGGTGCAGGACGTTACAACGACATGCGATATGCCTTGGCGTTCCTCTTCCGTAAGGGCGAGCCGATCCAGAGCGCGTTGCGCCAACTGCGGAGCGAAGCGCTCAAACAATTGCATGCGCCGGGCCGTCGCGGGAAAGTTGCCACTCTCATAGAGCTGCTCTGCGTCGCTCCATACTCCACCAGCGGCGTCTAGCGGCTGGAGGAAGGAAAAACGGTGCTCGATAGCAGACGAACGCGCCATGCGCCGAAAGAGATTCCGCGTCGTTCCCTCGGCGAGCAAGCCGGCCGCAAAATCGATGAAGGGCCGATGGACATCGTATGGAGGAACAGCTGTGGCAATACGGTTGATGCATGCGGTCGTCATTCTTGTCCCCTTTTACTGAAATCTGCCGTTCTCCAAGGTTATTTTCAAGCTCCAATCGCAGCTATTTGTTACCGAATTGTAATTGCTGGATACATGGGACCGTTGAACAGGAAAATGTGCGGACCGCAAAACAACAATCGATTCGCGGCGTATTCACCACAGGCAGTTTTTTGAATGGGGCAGCCTGAGCCTGTCCCTATGAATCGAATCAATCGATGTGTCAGTAGACAGGGTGAGAATCGGGATCGTACGGCCGGCCGAACTTATTCAGGTGCTGTTGCGGTTCCGGGCGGCCGCTTTGTATCTCGCCGAGATCGGAAACCTCTCCGGCAACATGGACTCGGCGGGTGAGCTTATCCAGCAAACTTTGCTTCTGTCCTTCAACCCAAACGTGCAAGTCGTAGTTGCCATCGGGAACGTTCTTCAGATGAAAGACGCCCTGCGGGCCGGCTATGCCATAATACGGCGTCGCCAGCGCGATCACGACAGCACTCATCTCAGAATGGATATTGCAGAAAATGTAAGAGACGCCCTCGCGCGAGAATACCACGCTGCGTGTAGAACCGGCCTCATAGAGACCAAGATCGAACCGCCGCCCATCGAAGAGTGAAAACACATTGTGAAAGAACGGATCGGCATTTGGAAATGCGACGCTGCTGCCCACAGGCACAACCAGCAAGTGCGGCGTAAACATCTTGTTCTTCTGTAGCAGTGTGAAGCTGCCGGGAACTATGGTTTGCGAAGCAGCATCGTGGATAGGGCTCAGCCAAATCACGGCCGGCGGTGTCTTCTCCCCATTGTGAGCCGTTTCGTTCTGTGCCGGCGCCAGCCTGGCAACTACCTCGGCCCGCTGCGCCGGCATGGCGGGCATCTGCGCGTCCATCCGGCTGACGCAACCAGCCAGCAGCGCCAACCAAAGCAGTCGCACTGAACTTGCGCGTGGCATCAGAATTTGTACCCCGCGCCAATACCGACTACATCGCCGATATTCGTTGGACCGGTGCTGTAGTTGGTCCACAGCCGCCTGTACTCCAGCGAAAAGATCAGATATGCGCTGGGGCTGAAGATCGCATTCGAGTAAAAGGACCGATTTCGGGCTAGCCCTGTATAAGACGGTGCATTCGAGGGAGACACAGCCGCATCGATCTCTTTCGCGAACGGGTTGTCTGTCCCGTAACCCGCGTTCATCTCTACGCGCTGACCCGCTCTGGCTTTCACCTGTGTCCACCCGCCAACATCGTCCAGCGCGCGCACAATCGTATTCAAGCCTTGGTAAGAAAGGTAGTAGTTCAAGTATCCGCCGGCGCCAAGTCCGGCCAGCGCCTGCCCGCGATAAGCATTGGTGGTAATTTCAAAATACTTGGCCAGCGGCAATCGCAGGTCCATTGTACCCGCCCATGCGTCATAGCTGGTGCCATAGCTGGTGCGATGCGGGCTGAAATATCCCCCCGCGCCAATCGCCGTCCCAATGCCGTTCCCGCCATGCTGGAATGCTATTCGCGCCTCTGTTCCCGGCCAGCGGCTGCGCTCTGTTTGAGTTACAGGAGAAGAACTCGAAGTTGACCCCAGCGGTTGCGGGTCGGATGTATCGATCAGAGCCGCCTGCGCTTTGATGCTCGAGGAGCCTGTAAGTGCGAACCGATGGGATACGCCGATCTGCGGATTCCAGGTCCAGAGGTTGCCCGCCCACGCCAGCTCCGGCTGAGCTAGTGCAACCAGGGAAGATGGTTCGTTTGGCTCAAGGATGCTGCGATCCAACTCGACAAACGCCTCGGTGTTCGGCCAATTCAGCGCTGCATGCGCGGTGCGCAGCCGCAGCAGGCCGCTGGCTGCGTAGTTCGATTGAGCGCCCACCCCAAAGAAGTCCGCGCGAAGATCCGCATGGCTGGCCGCACCGAACAAGTGCGGCCCTCGCGCATCCAGTCCCAGCACCGTCTGCTGCAACGAAAGCCCGGTGCTTCCTGGACCAGACATCGCATACGACGGTGAAGCGGGCAAGTCTACCTGCCGCGTGTTCACGAACCCATTAAACAGAAGCAATCCAGTCACTGTTAGCGGATACTTCGACTGCGTTTCCACTTTGGTCAGGTCATGTGTCGCGATCTGCGACTCCACGATTTCCTGCTGCTCTCGAACCTCCTCAAGCGTTGCAGGCGCTTCGGACGCAACACCGGCGCCACCGGCTTCTGCAGTTACCGGTTGCCCGGCGGGCGAGGACGCCGTCTTTTCCGCCGCCATTTGCTGCTTTAACGCAATCAGTTGGCGGCGCAGATCGAGCAGTTGCCTTTGATAATCCTCGATTTGTGTTTGAGCCTGCTCCACCGCAGTTGTCAAACGATCGATCTTCTGTTCTACGGTTTCCGGCGCGGTAGTCTGCGCCGATCCGCTTTGCGCCCGCGAAAGATGGCTCTGGCAACCAAGAAGCAGAATCAACGTGGCGCAAGCGAACCTTCCAAGCAGCGCGGGGCTTCCATATTCACGGGCTTCCTTATGTTTTTTCAGTGTGATTTTCATGACGTCAGGACCCCGCTGCGTGGAGATCTGGTATCGCTGGATGACTCCGGTAAGTGCCTCGCTACGGTCAGACGGAATATAGTCTCGCCCGCGCGGCTGCTCACCAGCCTTACGGCGCCGCCATGCTCGCGCGCCACGCTCCAGGCCAAGGTGAGACCCAATCCTGTTCCCTTTTGTTTCCCTTGACTCACAAACGGGTCAAAGAGGCTCTCGCGAATTTCCTCTGGCACGCCCGGCCCGCTGTCTACAATGGTTACACTTACGGTCTTGCTTTCCGCGCTAAGCCAGACTCTTACCTCGCGCAACCCCAAGTTCAATCGCGCAGACTGGCAAGCATTCAGCAACAGGTTATAGACGGCTCGTTCCACCTGCTTGGTATCCACCTCTGCCGTTGTATCGGCGTTGGTCTCCTCCAGCAGCACGGTGACTCTCTCTGCGTCGGGATGCGCCTTCACCAGCGCCATAGCCTGGACCACAACCGCGGAGATCGTGGTGGGTACCCGATGGAGGGCCGATCCTGTGCGGCTGAAAATGAGCAGAGAGTCGAGCATGTCGGTTGTCCCCTTCACCGCAAGCCGGATCTCCTCAAACAACTCAGCGCGCTCGCTGGATGGGAGCGCCGGCGTTGCCAGAAACTCGGCATTGGCGTAGACAGCGGCGAGGTAATGGCGCAGATCGTGGGAAACCGAACTTGCCATGCGCCCGATCGTGGCGAGCCGTTCCGCCTCCAGCAATGCGCGGCTGGTCTTTTCATTCTCATCGCGCATCTGCGCGAACACGCGGCTAAGGTACCGCACCTCCAGAGGGCCTCCCGCAGGGAGCGAGTGCCGCCGGTTGCCCTCGCCAAAAGCTTGAACCCCAGCCGCCAGCAGCTCGAGAGGGCGCGTCACCATCCGCGCCAGAAACAGCATAAGCACCGAGCCCGCGGCCATCGCCAGCAAGCTTACCCAAAAGATCAGCCAGTTAATATCGCGTTCGGCACGGTCCGCAGCGTCGAGCGACTTCATAACCACGAGCTGCAGAGGCGTACCCGCTCCGTTCAGGTTCTTTCTTGCCGTCAGATATCGCTCCCGGCCGATCATCGCAATTGTCGAACTTCCGTCCCTTTGCGGCGAGGATGCCATCTCTCGAAGAGCGCTCTGTCTTTCATTTGGCAGCGTGCTTACAATGACTGAATCCCGCGCAAGAAAGGCTGCTTCCGCACCCGCGCCGCGACCTACTTCGCGAAGAAATCCCCGGTCGATGGCATACCCGCCAATCACGTACCCGAGCAAAATCCCCTCCTTCGGGCTGCCGAAATAAAGCGGCTGTACGGAATACTCAAAAAGCCGGCCGCCGCTCAAAAGATAGTGTTTGGAAGGATCCGCAATCGCCGCTTGGAGGTCGCGCTTCAAGGCATCGGCGCTCCCCGCGCCCTGCGCGCAAGCGGCTTGCACGCGGTGGTCGCTGTCTGCCAGAGCGAATAGATCGTTGCCGCTGGTCTTCCAGAAATCCACGGCATCGTCCGCGATGGTCCGCGGATCGCTCGTTGTCATGAGCGCTTTCAGGCTCGGAAGAGCGGCCATCAGGGCATTTTCGCGCTCGAGTCCGGCGAGGCGTCCCGCTTCCAGATCCTGGAATGTTTCCACAGAGTGCCCAAGGTCGGTCTCAAGGTTTGCATGTACCTGCCGGCGCAACTGGCTGCGAATGATGTACAGGCTTGAAGCCGTAGTGCCGGCGATAACAAGCACCAGAGAGGTAAGCAACAGCACGCGTGTCCGGATTCCCGGCGTGTGTTTCTCGTCAGGCACTGAATCCTCTCTTTTACGGGACAAATCTGTATCCCGCGCCATAGACGGTTTGCAGATAACGCGGGTCGGCTGCGTCCGGCTCCAGCTTCTGCCGCAGCTTGAGTATCTGATTGTCTACTGTTCGCGTGGTTGGATAACAATTGTATCCCCACACCTCGTTCAGCAGCTCCTCGCGGCTCAGGACCCGCTCTGCGTTTTCGACAAAATACTTCAATAGCTTGAACTCGTGCGCCGTGAGGGTAATGGGCTTTCCTGCGCGCCGCGCGCTCATCTTGGCAAAATCGACCTCGCACTCGCCAAACCGATAGTTTGTGGTCATGGGCGTCTGCTGCTTGGGCCTGCGCAGGGCTGCCTGCACCCTCGCCATCAGCTCGCGAGGACTAAACGGCTTGGTCACATAATCGTCCGCGCCTAACTCCAGCAGCAACACCTTGTCGGCTACCTCGCTGATCGCGCTGACTACGATAACCGGCACGCCCGGCCGCTCCGCTTTCATGGTCTTGCAAAGATCCCGCCCAAACACCCCCGGCAGCAGCAGATCCAGGATTACCGCGGATGGCCGGTCCGAGTGGAATGCGTTTAGCCCCGCCTGGCCATCGCCGCAGACGGTCACCGCGTAACCCTGTTCGCGGAAGATCCTTTGCAGCACTTTTTGCATGTGCGGGTCGTCTTCGATTACCAGAATCTGCGTCCGCGCAGCGTTCGCCTGTGCATCGAAACCACCGAATTCCATAACTGTCTTCTCGCTTTGCAACATACCTTTATTGTCATCCCCTTGCTATGTCGCTGATACAAAAGGCCCTTGAAATGACAATATCGTGACATCCGCCTGACAAGACTGAGACCTGGACGCAATTGCCAGAAACCTCGCGCGCTGCAACCGAGAATATCGTACTCCCTTCGCCGGCTGGCGCGTAGACTTCAACGCAAGCCCCGGAGGCTCTATATCTTGCCGAATACAGGTGCGATCAGGCAAAGTCAGGAAGTCAAGCCTTTCTTGGTTTGCTCACTCTCGTAGTCCACTCCACCCCCATTTTGAGCAACGCAAAGAAGCCAGACACACCTGCCTGGGATCGCCGGCCCACTAATCCCAAATCTCCGGTCTGGTGGTGATAGCCTGAAAGCTTATGGCATTGGCTTCTCGGGTGGACTATCTGGTGATGGGCGCGGGCGTAGCCGGCCTGCGCGCAGCTATCGAGCTGGCTCGCCACGGCGAGGTTTTGGTGGTCACCAAGGAGTCTCTCGACGAATCGAACACCCACTATGCCCAGGGCGGAATAGCCGTCGCCATGGAAGGCGATGAGGATGTCGCGCTCCATCTGGAAGACACTGTAAATGCAGGCGATGGAATTGTTTACCGCCCCGCCGCGCAAGCACTGGTGACCGAGGGTCCGGTGCGCGTGGCGGAGCTGATCGAGTGGGGCGCGGACTTCGACCGCGACGGGGGCGACGGAGGAGGAGAGCTGCTTCGTACCCGCGAAGGCGCCCACTCTTTGCCGCGTATCCTTCATGCGCACGGGGACGCCACTGGCGCTGAAATCAGCCGCTCCCTGGTTGCTTTTGCCAGCGTCCACAAGCGCATCCGCTTTGCCGAGTGGACCATGGTCACCAATCTGGTGGTCGCCGATGGCCGCGTCATCGCCGCCGACCTGGCCAGCGCCAATTCCCCCTCATCCGGCAACAAGCCTTGTCGCGTCGGCGCACGCGCTGTCCTTGTCGCCGCCGGCGGCGCCGGGCAGGTCTACTCCGACACGACCAACCCCGCCGTCGCCACTGGCGACGGCATTGCCCTGGCCGCCCAGGCAGGCGCCGACCTGGCCGATATGGAGTTCTACCAGTTCCACCCGACGGCCCTCTCGCTGCCCGCCGTGCCGCGCTTCCTGCTCTCTGAAGCCCTCCGCGGCGAAGGCGCATACCTGCGCAATGATCGCGGCGAGCGCTTCATGGATCGCTACCACCCGCTGCTCGAACTGGCGCCCCGCGACGTGGTGGCCCGCGCCATCGCCCGCGAGGGCATCGGCACAGCGCCCGGCGAAGTCCGCTTGGTCCATCTCGACATGAGGCACGTCCGCAACATCGATATTCACCAGCGCTTCCCAGGCATCAGCGCTTTCCTCGCCCAGCACTCGCTCGACTTGGCTCGCGACCTGATTCCGGTTCGCCCCGCTGCGCATTACCTGATGGGCGGCATCAAAACCGATCTGGCCGGGCGCGCCACTCTGCCGGGTCTCTATGCCGCGGGCGAAGCTGCCTGTACCGGCGTCCACGGAGCCAACCGCCTGGCGTCCAATTCCCTGCTGGAAGGCCTGGTCTTTGGCGCGCGCGCGGCGCAGTCGATGCTGGCTGACGATTTGCCTTATGTGGCACACGATGCGGCCTCGGCAGTCGCCGCGCCCTTGAGCGCCGACGAAGAGGCCGGTCTAGAGGAGTCGATCGCCGGACTGCAAGCGTCTATGTGGGCTTTCGCGGGGCTGTTGCGCCAGGACTCCACGCTGCATCAGGGTTTTGCCGCTCAGGCTGGGTGCGAAACCGCGTTGGCCCGTTTTGCTCAGCAGGGCAAAACAAGCCGCCGTCTTGCCGAAGCCCAGGCCATGAGCCGCATTGCCCACGCGATCCTGCAATCGGCTCTGGCCCGCACCGAGAGCCGTGGCGCACACTTTCGCAACGACTATCCCAAGCGCGACGACACACAATTCCGCAAGCATTCCGCGCTGAAAAGCGATGGGCAAGTGGTTTTCGAGATCTGGTAGACAGGGTTTACTGTTCCATGTCTTTTGCCATCCCGAGGAGGATGAGCCGCTTTGGTCTCAGGCCGGCCAGAGACTATTGAGCGGCGGGTGTCTTTGCTGGCGTCTTCTTCGCCAGCGTGGTCGTGACGGCAGTCTTTTTAACGGGCGCTGTCTTGGTGGCGGAGGCAGTATCGGCAAGCGCCTGGTCAATGAGCTGGAAGAGTTTGCCTCGATCTACGACTTCAATGAAGGGAGCGCCCTTGCTGTTCGAGGTAACAATGAAGATCGTCGGCGTTTGTGTAATGCCGGTTCGCCTTCCCAGTTCTCCGTCGGCTTTGATAGCGTCGGCCAGCTTGCCCTGCGGATCCATGGAAAACGGCAGGGCGATACCGTGCTCCTTCGCGAACTTCTCCGTGAACTGGCGAAGTACATCGACGTTGTAGATGGAGGACTGGTTGGCGAACACTTCATCGCGGTACTCGTCACCGAGAGCCTTGCTCTTTGAGTCGAACCAGCGGGCATTGACGGCAGCTGTCGGACTCCAAATGTGGTTGGGAATCAGAAAATCATGCCGTATCCATGGAATCTTATACTGGGCCACCGCCGATTTGACGATAGGGTTGGCGGCGGCGCAAGCTGGACACTCCATATCCGCGAACTCAACAATGGCGACGCGAGCCCCTGCAGGCGGATGGAGCGCAGAGGTGTCGTGGACCTGGGTTCCAGGCGAAGGAGCGCCGAACTGGGCGTTGGCGCTTGCGGCGGAAGCTATCGCCAACACTGCGGTAACAAGGCCGAGAAAGAGGTCGGCGCGGTTGCGGCGAGCGGGGGCGGCTTGGGAGAGGCGCAAGAAGTGGAACATAGCTGTTGGACTGCTCCTATGAGCCATTGTAACGGGAGAAAAGCCGGAATCAGCGGAGCGATTCGCGATCGCGACGCCGGGCAGCCATCCATTGACGCCATTTGTAGTCGGCGAAGACAAAAGCCGCGACGAGAACAACGGCGAGGATGCCAAGGAAAACCTTCATAGCGCATTCAGGATCGCATAAATGTGGTTCGCAGGGAAACAGCGACCCTAATAAACAGGCGGCAGCGTCGGGTCGCGGAAGACCGAGTTGGAGCGGCGAATGTCGCCTACCGAGCCGAAGTTGGCCAGGGTAAAACTATAGAGATATTGGGTTTCGTCGCGGATGGAGCCAAGCTGGAAGCGCCGGTAACCGAAGGTCAGGCCGCAGCAGTTCCAGTTATAAGTGGCCTGCGCTCCGGCGTATTGCAACTGGCCGAGGACAAAATCGTATCCCGTGTTTGCGGCAAAGTTGAAGCCTGCGCCGCTGGGCTTGCCAAAAGAGAGGAACGGCTGCAACTGCTGGCTTTGGATGGTGGAGGCCTTGCTGCCGTTTTCGTCCACTGCATTGAGCAGGGCGTGGCCCACGCCGACGGTGGTGCGCCCCCAGCTGTATCCGGCAAAGATATTATCAGAATCCAGCCGCCCGCCGATAGGGTCATAGTCCAGATCCCACTCGATACGAAGATTTTCGACCCCTTCAAAGCGCATGCGCGAGGTGACGGGCGAAAGGTTGCGCGCGGAAGTGAGAAAGGCAATGCCGGTCTGGTCCAGAGTGGAATCGAAGACATTGCGCCGGTTGGGAATGAGCGCGCCGCCGAACTTGGGATCGATGAAGAACTTCTGCGCAATCTGCCAACTGGCCCATTCGCGCGGCTTTTGCGGGCATTCACCCGAGGACAGCGCCTCTTCAGGGGCGCAGCGCCGGGGCACAATGGGCCGCACGTAGAAGCGCTGGGTCAGCGAGTAGCCTGCTTCGTTCGTGTTGGTGGCAATGTCTGTTGTGTCGATCAAAAGCACATTTTGGGCCTGTGCGCCGATGCCGCCCACATAACGGTAGATCAATTCAGGCTCGATGACGTGGCGAAGCATACGGTTCCAGCCGGCGATGGTAAAGTCGCGTTCGATGGCCGGGGGCCGGATCTCTACCGAGGCCTCGAAATCGGCGCGATTGAGTGGGTCGTGGCTAATGGAGGGAGTGCCGCTTCTTGTGCCCGATAGGTCGGGAACCTGGCTGCTGGTGTAGAAGGTATCGCGCAGCGCGACCTCGGGAACTACGCTCCAGCCGCCGCCCTCAAGCGGCAGCGAAAGATGCGGATAGAAATCGGCGCGCCCCACATTGCGGGCGTGGAAGTGCGGCTCCGATCGGTTCAGGTAGTCAATCGACGATGCCAGCCCCGCATAGAAAGGCGATGCGCCCAGGGGCTGGTCGAGCACGTCGTAGCGGACGTTTGGCAGATGCATGATTCTTGCCTCGTCGCCGTTGGCGGAACTGGCAAAAGTCTGGAAGCGGTCCAGCGAGACCGACGGAATGAAGCCATTGTGCTCGTGGGCCATAAAGAGATCGCTGGCCACTTCGGAGCTGACGGCCTGCGAGTAGTTGTCGTTGAAGACTAGGCGGTAGAGGTAGCTCGACAGATATTCGACGATGCCGGCGACGCGGGTGTTGGGAGTCAGATCTTTGCGGCCGAGGGCGACCACATCGACACCGCCCTGATTGACCAGTTCCTCGCCTACCGGGCCGGGCCGCAGATCGGCCGCGCGCGCCACCCCGGCAGAACGCGCGGCGGGGGCTGGAATGGTGACGCCCACCTGCTCTTCCACTCCGCGGTCAAGCAGGGCGTTCCAGCGCACGGTCAGGTGGTCTATCCCCGGGCCCTTGTAACGGAAGTCGCCGTTGGGAGCCCAGCCTCGTTTCGAGTAGTACTCCGCCCCGACGATCATATCCATGCTGCGGTCGATGACCCAATAAACCTGCTCGCCCACAATGAAGCCCTTGATCGAAGAGTTGCTGAGGACGGGGGTCATCAGTCCGCTCTCGCGGCCGGTCTCGTCCACGGGATGGCGGAGGTAAGGCAGGTAAAAGACCGGTATGCCGAGAAACTCAAAGAATGCGTTCGAGGTGGAAGCCTTGCCGTTGGCCAGGTTGATGGCGCGGGAGATCACTCGCCAGTCTGGCCGGGGCAGGCGGCAGTTGGTCATCGAGCCGTCCACGATCCGGTAGTTTCCCTCGCCGTTTTCGAGCAGAACCCTGCCTGAGAAGAGGAATGGGTTGGCCGTGGAGTAGACAATCGTGCGGCCTGCGGTACGTACGCCTTGGGAGCCGCTTACTTTGTAAAACCGCGCCGTATGCGTGTTGAGGCGCATCTCGCCATGGTCGGCGTTGATGAGCACATCGTTTGGACCGCCCGCAACCTGCAAATGACCTTCGGCCTCCAGCTCAGAAGTGGATTCGTGATAGACAACCTTGTCGGCCCGGAGAATGTAGTCGCGGTAGTGAATAACTACGTCGCCTGTAAGCGTCAACACGTCGCCAACGCGGGTCTGCCGCTGCGCCTCGAATTGGACTGGTACTCCGGCTTCAGGCGCCGGCTCTGGCTGGGCGACCGGCAGAATCTCCTGGCCGGGATCGTCGGGAAGCGTGGCAGCGGAATTGTTCTCGCGATCTGGGCTGTCTTGGCTGGAACTGCTTGGGCTTGCAGCTTTTTGCGGCTCTGGCGGCGTCGCATTGGTCAGCGACTGCCCCCCAAGTTCGAGGTGACAGAGAACCAGCAGTGCGATCGGCACGAAGTTACGAGGATGCATCCCAAGACCCAGATCGGACTAAGGCTCAGGATAGCAAACACGACCCGCTTTGGATGGGATGTGCGCGCGCAGTTCCGGCAGTGAGTAAGTGCCGCTATGCTTCGACCGCGCTCCAGGCGCACTTTTCGCTCTGTTGCTGTATACCTCTGCGGTACCTCCGTCGTGTTTTCGGCTGCAAAGTCACCCATCTTCCCGCTACGATGGGCTTGCGGACCGTAAGCAGTACAGGCATCTGTGCACGCAGCCATGCAAATCCGTCTGAAAACGCGTCGAAAGGGACAATGGAGCTTTGAGTACATCCGCATTAAAAGCCGACCGTACACTCTCATGGAAGGATGAAGTGTACAAGCGTCTGGCCGAGCACAATGGCCGCAAGAATTCGCCAGCGGCCGGCTCGACTTCGCACTTGGCGCAAACACCGGGCGCAAGCAGCCGAGCCGCCGCGGCTGCTGCCCGCGTGGCAGCTCGCTATGCCAAGGCTCCCAGCTACAGCGAAATGCTCGCCAGTGAGGCCCGTGCTGCTGTTCGGGCCGCCGAGGCTGCCTCCTGGGCTGCGCTGGAAGCCCAAGCTGCCGCTGAGACCCTCCTTGCAGGGCTGGAAGCGGCAGCCATTGCCGGACGCCCGCAAGAGCGAGAAGTAGATACTGGAGTGGTTGTCGAGCGGGCTCGGGAACAGGTATGGGAGGCGGCGGACCTTCCTGCCGCCGTCGCCGCTCCTAAGTCAACCAAACCAGTAGAGGAGCAGTCGTTTGGGATTCTTTGGGATGCCGATATGCCGGTGCGCCAGGCAGAACCGGAGGCTGTCCGTGCCACGCATAACGCGGGCGTCTCTGGGAGTTCGGCTGAGGATTGGCGGCAGGGTTCTACTTCGGCGCCGCAAAACATGTGGAGCGAGGACATTGAGGTAGTAGAACCCGCCCAGCCAATTCATGCCAACCTGATTGAGTTTCCTCGCGAGCTTGTGGCTACCCGCAAAATTCGTCCCCGCCGCGTTGAAGGGACACATGCTGGGATTGGTAATGCCGTGGGACAGTTGAGCATCTTCGAGGTAGACCCCGAGAGTATCTCGTTCGAGCCCGCGGCGGCGGAGATCGTCACCGGCGACGCGCCCGCATGGCCGGGCCCCGGCTGGTCGAGCATTCAACTGGGAGAGCAGTCTCTCGATGACAAGTCCTACAACGAAGAATCGCGGGACGCGCTGGCTGATGCGGAGGTTGGAACGGTGCAGGCCGCTGCGGCTAGGGCTATCGACCTGGCGCCGATCGGCCGGCGGTTGATGGCGGCCGTGGTCGATGGCGCGCTGATAGCGGGGATATCCCTGGCAGCGGCCATGGCGGCGATGAACGAGGTTAAGATCCTGCCCACGGTCAAGGAGATCGAATTGGGGGCGGCCGTGACGCTCACGGTCTTCGTTCTGCTCTACTATTTGTTCTTTTTTACGCGGGCTGCGGCCACCCCTGGTATGAAGTGGGCTGGCCTCTCGCTGCGCACCTTCAGTGGCGAAAAGCCCACTCGCAGCCAAAGACTGGGCCGCCTGTGGGCGTTGGCCCTGTCGCTGCTGCCTGTGGGCCTGGGCGTGGTCTGGGCTATCTTCGACGATGAGCGCCTGTGCTGGCACGACCGGCTGTCTGAAACCTACGTGCGGAAGTGTTAAGCCGCGAAAAACTCGATCCTAAATGGGATGCGGAATGGTGCTGTGGGCAGATGCGACATTGTCCGGCGTATCCGTGAAGGATTTGCCCGCCCCGTATGCGAACTTCTGGTAAATGGAGCCGACCTTGCGGATCGCGTCCTGCGCGCCGTCGTCCCAGGTTACGCGTGCCTCGCCGTCTACATAAACCCACTTGCCATGCATATCGCCAAGCGACCGCTTGGCGTCGCCATTTTCCTGAAGTGTTATGAAGAAGTTGTTGCCGGCGCCGTCGCCGACTTCCCATTTCCCCACGAAACGTCCTCGAGACGGCAACAGGGAACTGGCCGGGTTACTATCCGTTGCAGTTGCTGCGGCTGTGGGCGCGGGAAACTCGACCCTGACAATGTCAGACAGATTGAAGCTCTGCCGGTGGCCATCCTTGAAGACGATCACGATGGTGGCCTGGCCGCTCTTCGGAGCCGGGGGCGTCGTGGCAAAACCGCTGGGGACCGCCAGGCAAAACAGTGTAGCCAGGCTGGCAACGCTGATGAAATTCCGCATGAGATTCTCCTTTGCAATCACCGACGCGGCACTACCCTGCGCTTCACCGCGCCAATGAGATCTACGCGGCCCGCGTGCGAAATGTTCCCCACTCTCTCTTTTTTGGCCGAAATTAGACCGCTCTTTAAGGTCAGGCAGCGCCCATATTGCTGTTGTCTGGTTCCTAACGGTCAAACTGCGCTTTGTTTGTGAGCGCCTTAGCTTCGGCGGGCGCATCCGACCGAACCGATACAATCAAAAGAAGAGAGTCCGCATGGATTTTCGAGCGTCTTTAAGACAGGGGGTCGTTACCTGGGATGGCAGGCCGTGGACGAAGAGGCAAAAATAATACAGGCTCGTGCGTGGCGACCGTCTTCAAAGCAGCCGTTCTTCAGGCGCTGCTGACGGCTGGCGTAGCGGCTTGGCTTGTATTTGCGCCGTTTGGCCCACGGAGTGAGACCTTTGTCGAACTGGCGCCCGGGTCGTCGACACTTGTGATTGGCCGGCAACTCGAAGCGGCGGGCATTGTGCGCAGCCGCTTAGCCTTCGATTTGTTGCGATTGCTAAAGCGCGGCTCGCTCAGTGCAGGCGAGTACCGGTTCGATCACCCGGCCCCTGTCACCGAGGTGTATGCGCGAATTTTGCGCGGGGATGTATTTACCAAAACGGTTACCATTCCCGAGGGTGCAAGCATCTTTGAGATTGCCTCGCGTCTGGAGCAGGCGGGGCTTGGCAAGCAACAGGATTTTCTCGATACTGCGGTGAAGCAGGTAGCGTTGGTCGCCGACCTTGACCCCAAAGCAAAGAGCCTGGAAGGCTATCTGTTCCCGGATACCTATCGTTTTCCCCGCAAGGCAACTCCGGCACAGATTGCCGCCAGAATGGTGAGGCGCTTCCGCGCGGCAGCTGCGCAACTTGGCTTGAAGAGAAACCTTCATGCCGTGGTGACTATGGCTTCGCTGGTAGAGCGGGAGACGGCAGTCGACACGGAACGGCCACTGGTCGCCAGCGTCTTTCAGAACCGGCTGGCTAGAAACATGCCGCTTATGACCGATCCGGCGGTGACCTACGGGCTTCTGCTTGAGGGACGGTGGCGGGGTGCAATCTATCAGAGCGATTTGAGCCACGATACGCCCTACAACACCTATCTGCATACCGGATTGCCGCCGGGACCGGTGGCAAATCCCGGCCTTCGATCGCTGCGCGCAGCCATGGAGCCTGCCAAGACCGATTATCTGTACTTTGTCGCCTCCGGGGCCGATCCCCAGGGGCAGTCGCTCTTTGCGAAAACCCTTGACGAACATCAGCACAACGTAGCCGGCTACCGCCAGGCCATGAAGAAGGCGGGTGGACGATGAAAGCTCGATGTCGCCTTGCGTCCATGGGAGCGCTGTTTCTTCCCCTTCTGCTTTCAGGTTGCCTGGTCATGACTCGCAAGCTCCCCATTCCCAAGGCGCCGTTGATCACCCAAACTGCAACGCCTGAAGATTTGGTCGCGGGGCTCAATCGGCGCTGGGAGGCGCTCGATACACTCACCGCCACGGTCGAGATACAGGCCAGTGTGATGAAGACCAAAGAGGGCGTGGCGAAGGGCATCAACCTGCGCGGCCACATTTTGATGCGTAAGCCTGAGATGCTGCGCGTGGTGGGGACACTGCTTGGCATCAAGGCGATTGACATGGCCAGCGACGGCAAGGAGCTTACCGTTTCTGTCCCGATCAAGGGAAAGGCCTTCAAAGGCCCAAGCTCGTTGAAGAAGAAATCGGCGAACGCGCTGGAGAATCTGCGCCCGAAATTCTTCTTCGACGCCATGGTGGTGCGCGGCCTCGATCCAGACGACTTGTACTCCGTCGTATCGGATTCGGAAACGATCGAAGACAAGGCCCGTAAGAACCTATACAAGGTCCCGGAGTACGTCCTGAGCATCAGCCGCCGCAAGGGAGAGAGCCGGCAGTTGACCCCGGTACGCGTGGTGACCTTCCACCGCGACGATCTGCTGCCTTATCAGCAGGATCTCTATGACAGCGATGGCAACCTGGAGACGCAGGTCACTTATGCGAACTACAGGGATTTCGAATCCGGCAAGTACCCTTCGACCATCGTCATTGAGCGCCCGCTTGAGGAGTACAAGGTCATTCTCAACGTCGAGGATGTCAAGGAAAATCAGACGCTCACCGACGACCAGTTCGTGGTGAAGGTTCCCGAGGGAACCGAAACGCAGGAGCTGGAATAGCAAGGGGCGCTCGATCTTCACCCGGCTTATCGCGCGCGATTCTTGCATCGTGATGGGTTCTCCGAGCGCCCATGCTATTGTGGTTTCAGCGCCGGTTAGGATCCTCAATAAGCGCACGCAAGCAGGGTGTTCTTCCCTATTTGGCCCCGTGGCGTCTGTATAGTTGTGTGCATTCACCTGCATCGCGGGACGGCCTGAGAGAATGCACATATGAGCGAGGCTGCGAAAAATACATGTCTGAAGTTGTGCGTCCGGATATCCTTGAAACCAGCAGCGCACCCCCCGCCTTGCTGCCGGATGCGCAAGCCTCGCCGAAGTGGTTCGCGGTTTATACCTCGCCGCGCCATGAAAAGCGCGTGGATCGGCACATGAGCATGAGGGAGATAGAGCATTATCTGCCCCTCTATCGGACGCAACGCAAGTGGAGCGACGGTTCGCGGGTGACGCTGGACCTGCCGCTCTTTCCCGGCTACATTTTCGTAAGAATCGAGCGGAAGCAGCGAGTGCGGGTGCTGGAAGTGCCGGGGGTGGTGGCGATCGTGGGCGGTACCGGCGGCGAGCCGGCTGCACTGCCCGAGGCCGATGTCGAGGCGCTGCGGTCGGGTCTCCTGCTGCGCCGCGCCGAACCGCACCCCTTGCTGAAAGTGGGGCAGCGGGCGCGCATCTGTTCCGGCGCCTTTGCCGGGATGGAGGGAATCGTGGTGCGCAAGAAGAACAGCTTCCGCGTGGTGCTCACACTCGATACCATCCAGCAAAGCTTCGCCGTGGAAGTAGACGGCAAGGAACTGGAACCGCTGAATCCGGCGTCTATCCCCGGCGCTTCCCGATCCTGACCGGAGGCGGCGGGCGTTGACTGGAAATTTGCCTGTAGGTCTCTGAAAATAAATATAGATGAATATTAACGTAGCTCCGGCATTCTCTCAAATGTTGGCGAGGTTGCGATGTTGTGTCAGAGCATGACTTCAGCCCCTGCGGGATTTTTTCCACATCCCCGCCACCGCTTTCGACTTAACCAGCTTTGCCTGAACAAGATCGATATTCATCCTTCTTAATACACCAATTGTGAATCAACTCCGAGGAGCACAGCCGGGAGGGTTCGGCCCCCGCTTCTGCAGCAATCGAAACGATGATTGCTATTCTTGATCGCTATTGGCCTGCGCTGTATCTTCTGGAATTCCGGCGTCGCTGCTTTGCCTCCGCAAGCGATGCCATACGGAACTGAATCTGCCTCGACAATTCCGTTGTAACTATTCTTTTTACATGTATTTACATCAGATTGCCTGAAAAGCAAGCCAGATTCGCAGCGGGCCGCTGAGATCCATCGTAAGTTTTACAACAAATAGATTGACACTCGTTGGATTTTCATCTTAGAGTCCTCCCTGTTTCTATCGGAGCAGTGATGCTGCCCCAGAAACCAGAACGGGCAAAAAGGAGAATGCTTCATGTGTAAACGTATCCGCACGATCGCATTTGCAGTCGGCGTCCTCGCTCTCTGCGCAGTCACTTCCCTGCCAGCAATGGCCTACTCGTGGAGTTCGTGTAGTCGGTACGAAACCTACACTGAAAACGGGTACAACCTGTACACCGACGAATGGGGCGCGTCATCCGGCGGGTGCCTCTATGCCAACAGCTCCACCAATTGGTGGTATGTTGCCGATTACCCCAGCAGCGGTTCCGGCGTCCAGGCATACCCCGACACGGAAATCAGCTTGGGCAACGTCAATCTCAGTTCTCTCAGCGCCGTAAACTCGTCGTTCAACTTCTCGGTCTCAGGCTCCACACCCTATTACGACGCAGCCTACGATCTCTGGACGAATGGGAACGTGGACGAAGTGATGGTCTGGGAGCAGTGGAAAGGCGACGGCCCGATCGCCAGCTCGTACAATTGCAACCAACTAGGTGTCAGTGGCTGCCCGTTCGCCACCAACGTCTCCATCGATGGTGTTACTTACGACGTTTTTCAGGGCAACACTGGCCACAACGTCGTTTCCTTCCTGCGCACCTCGCAGGCGTCGAGCGGCAGTGTGAATCTTCTGGATTTAATGAATTGGCTTGCGAACCAGGGCAAGCTCAACAGCAAAACGTTCTCCACCGCAGATTTCGGCTTTGAGATCGGGGATACCGATGGTGGCACCGGGACCTTCACTGTGAATTCCTACAGCCTCAGCACCAGCTCGGGAGGTGGTGGAGGCGGCTGCACCCCCACCCCAATCACCCCGTACATTTCAGTGAACGGCGGCTCAAGCTGGGCTGAGGAAACCAGCGCCACCGTGAGCTCCACAAGCACGGACGTGGAACTTGGCCCGCAGCCCGTATCCGGCGGATCATGGAGTTGGTCCGGCCCCAACGGATATAAATCTACCTCGCGCCAGATCAACGACATTCCGCTGAAGTCGGGCTCCAACGCGTATACGGCCACCTACACTAACTCTTCCGGCTGCAAGAGCACGGAGACCTTTAACATCACGGTGAACTAACCCCCGTAGGGGGGAGCTTCACGCGTCACACCCGGCATCGGCGCCGTTGATCGCCTAAAGCGCTCACGGCGCCGAGATCGGCCAGAACACCTACACCAGCGGCAGGAGTATTCCGGGAGCATTCCATGCAGAGGTCGAGAAAACAAACTCACTCGTGCCAGGCGACGAAGAGCCGCCGTGAGGTGATTCTTCTCATAGGCTGTTTGCTCGGTGGATGGAGTAGCCCGATCCTTGCAGCGCAGACTGTGAGCGTATCAGTGTCGTCATCGGACATCGACCACAGTATGGAATCGGTTATTGTGTTCCAATCGCAAATCCGCGAGAGAACGGATGCCTATATTCATGTCTACGACGATGTTCTGCAGCAGGTTGCCCACATTGACGTAGCGGCCCCGTCCGGCAATGCCGCGCAGCGGCCCGGGGATTCAGCCGTCAGTGGCGCTGTAGAGGCGCCGCCCTCCATCGATCAGGAAGCGGATACCTTAATTGTTAATCCGCTGAAGACCGGCGCAGAGGCCATCAGCTCTGCCCCCGGATCGAACCTAGATTCCTTGCTGATGACTCAGTTCGTCACGGCCGTGAAGCCGCAGGCATATCGGATCGTGTCCGGAGTTACAGGGTCGGACAATCTCGAATCCCTTGCCTTCCGCAATCCCGACGGCACGTATGTGCTCTTTACAGTGAACCACTCCAAGTCGGCTGTTAGCCTTGAAGCCTTTTGGAAGGACAGACTGTTTACCTATACCCAGGCTGGTAGATCCGTTGCGATATTTGTCTGGGATCCAGAGAGTCCGTTGGTCTCCCTGGTTATGAGAGAACCCCGCATATCGGCAAAGGGTTCCCTTTCGGTCGAGGCCAAATGTTCGAATGTGTCTCCTGTGGGTATTGACCTTGGATGTGAAAGCCAGGAATTTTACTGTTCTATTTATCCCGTCCGTTTTACCTGTAATTCGCAGCAGGAAAGCGTAATGCTCAGCGTTACGGTCTCCCCTGCCGGCAAGAACGATACCGATCGCATGAAGCCGGGTTTTGTAACTATTACGGCGGCTCCCGATGCCGGAGAAGCCACGAGTCTCCGCGTGCCATGCAGTGCGGGGCGGTAAGAAGGAATGACGAAAATATTCTCCCGGCGTCTGTGAGTAATGGGTGGGTTTTCAAACCGTTTTGGAGAGGGGGCGTCGACGCGGCCGCACAGCGCCGGCGATGTCCTGCCACTACCAAGGAATCTTACGAAATGGCTCGCCATGTAAGTGGGAACCATTGGATGGTTTTAAACCGATTCAGTGAATCTCGCGCGCTTTGTGCTTGGTGTTCGTTGTTGCGGATGGACCCAAAAGCACGGTTGCGATCCTATATTTCGAACAGGCGCCGCGATCGAATGTGCAAATGAATGAGGCCATCGCACGAATCTTACAGCGCACAACCGATCTCCTAACAAGTACCTTCAAGGTTTTTGCTAGGTTAGGACCGTCTGTCGAAACCAACACAAGCTCGCCAAAGACATTGAAAGCGGGAAAAAAAGACGATAACGTCTTTACCCCCATGCATCCAGCGTCACAAACCGATGCGTGCTTTTGTAGTGCGCAATCAATTGCCCGGCAGCGGCCACGGACGGCCCACGATCCGCGCCCAGCTTCAGATGCCCGCCATCGTGGAGCACGATGTTAGCCGCCAATCCGCGCATCTTGAGATGGTCCACCTTCTCCGCCAGCCGCTCTGCAATTCGGTCTGCCGAGGGCTCGCTCCAATCGGTGGTCATCGCGTTCCACAGCACCGGAACCATCCCCAGCTGCCTTGCCAGCAGAAATACGATGGGCCTGCGCGCGCCATAGGGCGGGCGAAAATAGCGCACCGGCGCGCCGGCAATCTGCTCGAGCTTTTCATTGGTCCGAGCCAGCTCTTCCCGCACACGACTGGCCGGGATCAGCGCCAGGTTCGCATGGCTCCAGGAGTGGTTGCCGATCAGGTGTCCAGCCGCCGCAATCCGCCGCACCAGCCCAGGCTCTGCCTGAGCATAGCTGCCCACCAGAAAAAATGTCGCCCGCACCTGATGGGTAGCCAGAATATCCAGCAGACGAGGCGTCCACGCCGGGTTGGGGCCGTCGTCGAAGGTCAGCGCCAGCTCGATCGGGCGCGACGGCGCAATCAGCGCCTCGCCGAAGAGCCGCGACCCCGGCCACAGCGCCGCATACGCGCAGCCCCCCGCCGCCAGTCCCAGCCCGGCCACCGCGCCTATCCCCACATAGATCCCCGAAGCCAGAGGAGAAAGCATTCTGTCTTCCAGTGTGCAGTGCCAGACGAGCGAACCGCAAGCGGGATCCTGTTCAGATGAGGAGCCAGTATCTCAGCGAGGCCAGCGGAGTGTTTCTTTATCGAATGATCCAGTTCGCGATGTCGGCAACGACCTGCTCGTCCACATGTCCTGGCTCCTGGTATTCCTCAGGCCTCGGCTTACCTTCCCCGGCGATGAACGAGTGATTCAGTTTGGGATAGTTATGAAAGGTGACATTGCTCCGGCCTCCCAGTGCCGATTTCCAAAGGTCGAAGTCCTTCATCGTCACCTGGTAGTCCCGTTCCCCCTGCAAAATCAGCATGGGAGTATTGAGGCTTTTGGCCTCGACATCGGGGCGATAGCCTTTCAGGTCCGCCAGGTACGGAGCTGGAAGGTTCATGCCGGCAAATGGGTTCTTCTTGATCTCCGCCAGTTTTGCCTGATCCTCAGCCGTCAGATTTCCCTTGAGGCTGGCGATGTATTCCACCTGGTCGATAAGCCCCTCCTCCAAGGTGCGCACGTTTCCAGCCATCACAATGAAGCCGGCCATCTTGGGGTCTCGCCTCATAATGCGCGGGGCAAGGTATCCTCCCTGGCTATGCCCCAGCACATACACGCGGGCCGGGTCGATCTTTGCCTGCGCTCTGAGCAGCGCGGCCGCTCTAACCGCGTCTTCGACCGTCTCCTGGTTCACCGTGAAGTTTGCCTCTGCGGCGCATTGCTGGGGGTACTGGCGAGTGCGCTTTTCATAACGCAGCACGGCGATGCCGCGCGAGGCGAGCCCTTCGGCCAGATCGCGAAATATCTTCGCGCCACCTTCCGACTCGTCGCGGTCGCTCGGCCCGGAGCCATGCACCAGAACTACCGCCGGGAAAGGCCCGCCGCCTTTGGGAATAGTGAGTGTGCCGGGTAGTTTCCATGCGTCGTCGCCAACAATAACTTCGATTGCGTAAAAAGAATCCGGATGCGCGTACGGAGCGCTTTGATAACTGGCCGCGACAGGACGCCATGTTTGTCCGTCAATCTCCCCAGCCTTGTTCCAAGCCACCTGAAAGTCCAGCGACACCTGCGCCCAGTGAACTTCAATCGCGACCACGGTCAAATCGCCAACCGTCTGCGTACGCGGAGCGTCGATCTTTCGCGGAGGCCCCAACGCAATAAGCTGCTCCATCTGCGCCGAGTAGGTTTCCTGGCTGATGACGCCCTTCATCTTTGGTGAGAACTTCGCGTAGACCCCGTCGATCTTGTGCGCCAAGATCTGATCGAGAATTTGCTTGCTGCGATCGTCGGACGATTGCCCAAGGGCGCAGCACGTCATGAGTAAAAGAACAAGAATGCGCATACTACCTCCAAAGAGCATGGGCAAGAATGGCCATGCCGGTGATGTAAAAAACGATCCGCGCAAGCAAAAGCCACGATGCGCGATTACCGAAGTTAAGAGTGTAAAATCCGCCGACCGGAGTTTGCACATAGATGGCGGGATCGTCGGGGTTGTAGTAGACCATGCCCCCCCGCCAGTATTCCGGAGCGGTATAGTCGCCATCCCCCGGCTCGTTCGGGGTCTTGAACATGCGATAGAAGATTCGCACGAGCATGAGAAGAGACACGACGATGAGCGAGGCAAAGAGCGGCGAAAAGACCGCGTAGGGCAAGGGCGGATGCAAAGCAATGAATGACGTCAGCGAAGAACAGAACGCAACCATATATGCCAACAACGTACACAGCGAAACGGCTAGCGAGGCGGGTGAGCTGCGGCGCGAGCCGTGCAGGATCGACAGACTGATACCGGCCAGAAAAACAATGATCAAAGCGCCGAAGAGAGGCGGGCCATACAAACCGTTGAAGGTCTTGATGGCCCAGCCATTCGCGGTTCCGTCGTGTGCCCAATGGATCGCGTAACGCTCCGGTATCTGCTGCCAATGCAGGTATACGTCCAAAGCTGCCGCGCAGGGAACGGCCAGCGGCGGGAGAAAGCGGCGGCCGATGCTCGGGCTGTTATCGCCTGAATCGGTCAGGCTCGCCGTGCGAATGCTCGTGCCTGCCACAGCAAACTTCCGCGCGCTAGCATTGGCCACAGCGAAGCCGCGCAAAGTTGCGATCACATAGACGATCATTGCGGCGCCAGCCCCGAGATAGATCCACGCGATCGGCACGAAGATCATGGCGATGAGGCATGCAATGCTCCACGGCAGCAGACGCAGTTCATAGTGGCGAATGACGGCCGCGCCTTCGGCGCCGTAGCGAATCGGGCCGGGAACGAGAACGCCGAAAAGCCGTTTTCCGTGCAAATACGGTAGCGATTGTTCGGAAAGAATCACGAAGACCATGTAGGCCAGAACGAACATTCGGATCGAGGTCATTTTTCTAGCTCCTGAGCAAACGATTTCAATTCTGAAGCGATGCGAAGGGCATCCACGCCGTCTGCGCGCATCTGCGCCACCAGCTCTCTCAGGCGATCCCCAAAGGGATTTGGGCCTTCGGGGCCGATCTCCTTGCTCGGCGTTTCGCGCCGAATGACCATGGCGCCGCGGCCGTGCTTCAGGTCGAGCCAGCCCTCCTCGGCTAACTCGCGGTAAGCTTGAGCGACCGTGTTGAAATGGACCCCAAGCTCCATGGCCAGACGCCGGACTGTCGGCAGCATCTGGCCAGGTTTCAGGCGCTGCTCGACCAACTGAACCCGCATGGCATCCACGATTTGCCGATAAGCGGGAACGGACGAACTGAGGTCGATGCTGATGGTAGTTGGTTGGGTCACGACAGTGTACTGTGTACAGATATAATGTACACTTCACCAAAATGCCTGTCAAGCGCTCTTTTCAAATTGAAAGACCGGGGCGCATGTAGTTTCGTCACGGCCTTGGGTTCGGCGTATACTCAGCTTGTTCGGGTCGCATCCTGATTTGACGGAGCGGCACTGGAGACAAACATGAGCCTCACACACTTCCCCGGCGGCGCTGATTCCGCGCCCCACGCCAACTCCATCACAAAAGTTACCATGCCCGCGCTCACCGAAATGAAGCGCCAGGGCAAGCCCATCAGCGCGCTCACCGCTTATGACTACTCCACCTCGCGGCTGGCGGACGAAGCCGGAATCGACCTGCTGCTGGTGGGCGACTCGCTGGCCATGGTGGTGCTGGGCCACGAAAACACCCTCTCCGTCACGGTGGACGAGATGCTCCACCACACCCGCGCCGTGCGCCGGGCCGTCCGCCGCGCCCTCGTCGTGGCCGACATGCCCTTCGGCAGCTATCACGGCACGGTCAGCGAAGGCCTGGCCAACGCCATCCGATTTGTCAAAGAGGCCGGCGCCGAGGCCGTCAAGATCGAAGGCGCGCGTCTCGAACTGGTTCGCGCCCTCACCGAGTCTGAGATCCCTGTCATAGGCCATCTCGGCCTCACTCCGCAGAGCGTGCATCGTATGGGCGGCTATCGCGTGCAGGCGCGCACTGCTGAAGCCGTTCTCCAACTCAAAGCCGACGCCCACGCCCTGGCCCATGCCGGAGCGGGCGCAATTGTGCTTGAGGGCATTCCCCGCGAAGCCGCTGCCGCCATCACCGCAGAGCTGCCCATTCCCACCATCGGCATCGGCGCGGGGCCGGATTGCGACGGCCAGATTCTTGTCTTCCACGACCTCGTCAACCTGACCTTCACGCCGCCTGCCAAATTCGTCCGCCGGTATGGCGACGCCGGCGCGCTCATCCGCGGCGCGATCGAACACTATCGCGAAGACGTCGAGCATCGCGCCTTCCCGTCGGACGAAGAAAGCTATCACTTGCCCGAAGCCGCGCGTCGCACTCTCGACGGAACCCCGAAGACAGGGACGCTGAGACAAGTCTGATGGAAGTCCTGCATACCGTCGCCAAACTCCGCCACTGGTCACGCGAGATGCGCAAGAGCGGCAAAACCATCGGCCTCGTGCCCACCATGGGCGCGCTCCACGCGGGCCACGCCTCGCTCATTCGCGCCGCCAAAGCCTCAGTCGGCTACGTTGCCGTAAGCATCTTCGTCAATCCCACCCAGTTCGGCCCCAACGAAGACTATGCCCAATATCCGCGCACCTTTGAGGCGGACTGCGCTCTCGCCCAAGCTGAAGGCGCGGACGTGGTCTTCGCTCCCACGGTTGAGGAGCTTTATCCGGCAGGCGCAGCCACCTTTGTCGAAGTCGAGGGCCTGAGCAACCGGCTCGACGGCGCATCGCGGCCCGGCCACTTTCGCGGTGTGGCCACCGTGGTGGCCAAGCTGCTCATCGCTAGTGAGGCCAACCGCGCCTTCTTCGGCCAGAAAGACGCCGCGCAGGTGGCCGTCCTGCGCCGCATGGCCGCCGACCTATGCCTGCCCGCCGAAATCGTCGTCTGCCCCATCATTCGCGAGCCCGACGGCCTGGCACTCAGCTCGCGCAACCGCTACCTCAGCCCTGCCGAGCGCACCCAGGCGCTTGTCCTAAGCCGCGCCATCCGCCGGGCAGAAGCCCTCGTGGCCGCAGGCGAGCGTCAGGCCAGCAAGCTGATCGAAGCAGCCCGCCAAACCTTCGCTGCCGTCCCCGAAGTCCGCGTCGACTACATTGCCACGGTGGATTGGGCCACGCTGGAGCCAGTGGAAATCGCTGCTCCCGGAACACTCTTCGCCGTCGCCGCCTGGGTAGGCCAGACCCGCCTCATCGACAACACGATCCTTCCCTAGAGCCCTGCTTCGTAACCATCTTCAAGATTGACCGAACGGATCGGCCGGTCGAAAATGACGATATGATCCTTCTTCTGTTCGCCGTGGTCGTCTTCGCGTTCTTGGTCTTAGGATCGTTTGCGTTTCTAGTGTGTGTCCTGCTTCCGCCGCTGCGTCGATATGCGTTGAGTACAGCTCTATGGTTTGCGGTTTGGGGACCATGTTCTGTCGCTCTGATCGCGCTCGCTTTGCTCGGACTTGCTTCGGGGTCGCTCCTGATAAAGACCGGGAATATGCAATGGACTGACGCGCCCAAGCTACTAGCAGCTTTTGGTTGGAGCTATGTAGTTATTGGGGCGCTGAGCACGACAGTTGTTGCTACTTGTGTTGCCTGGCTTCATCAAAAACTGATGCATCGTCTCACATTCGCTCTCTTCCGTTTATATGCTATGGCAGTTTCTGCTGGCATAGGGAGCGTGCTAGGTTGGTTTCTCGGTTGGTGGATGATGGCGAAAGGGACCGGCCATATCGCCCTGTGGTGGTGGATCCCGACGATGCTGATCTTGACTGCGGGGTTTGGATTGGCTGCTTATAAAGGTGCGCGTGGGCTTCGTGGAAAGGCACCGACAAGATTCACTTGGATTTCACCTGAAGAGTTTGCAGGTTCTGGCAGATCGTAAACATCGACAAACCGAGAGCCATGGAAGCTGAAAAACAAGCGGAGCCAGACGATGAAGAATGACCATTACACCTATCGCGTAACCGGTCGGCGGAGGACGGGGAACACGCCGGACTTTGTGTTGAGTTCCCGTCTCTTTCCTGGCTCGCCGCGACTCCTGAAGCCGCACTGGCCGGTATTCGCAAGATGGTGCGCGAAGTCGTGCTGGATATGAAGGCCTCAGGGGAGCCGATTCCCGCTCCATTGGCCGAGAAGCACTACAGTGGCGCGTTCCGTGTCCGCATCCCGCCCCATGTGCATCGTTCGCTGGCTCTGGAAGCCGCCGAACAAGGCGTGAGCTTGAACCGGCTGGCCAGCGCCAAGCTGTCGTCGTAGGCCTCGCCCCCACTACACTATCAACTATGGAAGTTCTCTACGGCGTGCATCCGGTCGAGGAGGCGCTTAAGGCCGGTAAGCGGCACTTTGACCACGTATTGGTGGCGCGCGAGCGCGAAGATCTCCGGCTGGAGCGGCTGGTGGCTGCCTGCCGCCTGGCGGGAGTTCGCGTTCGGCAGGAGCCGCGCGAGCAATTGACGCTGCTGGCCAAAACCGCCGCCCACCAGGGCGTGGTGGCCATGGTGCGCCCGCAGGAGTTTCTCACCATCGAAGACTTGTTCGAGCCAGACCAACCCGGCGCAGCCCGCCTGCTCCTGGCTCTGGATGGCGTGGAAGACCCGCAAAACCTGGGCGCTCTGCTGCGCGTGGCCGACGGAGCCGGGGTGGATGGCGTAGTGCTCACCGAGCGGCGATCAGCGCCCTTGAGCCCGGTGGCCATAAAAGCCAGTGCCGGGGCAGCCGAGCATCTGCGCATTGCCCGCGTGGTCAACCTGGTGCGGGCGCTGGAAGAGCTCAAGCGCCAGAATCTATGGATCATCGGTCTTGACGAGCGCGGTACGGCCGACTACGATCAGTTCGACCTCACCGGCGATTGCGTCCTCGTCCTGGGCCGCGAAGGCGCGGGCCTGCACGATCTGGTGCGTCGCACCTGCGACCATCTGCTGCGCATTCCCATGGCCGGCGGCGTCAGCTCGCTCAACGTTTCAGCAGCCGGTGCCGTGGTGCTCTACGAAGTCTTCCGCCAGCGCCGTAATGCCGCCAGCAGCGGAACCGGCGCTCGCCCCACTCCCGCCGCCGCGTCCAAACCAAAGAAGCAGAAAGGCTTGGGATCTTGAAGCTCTTGTTTGCCCGAATTGAAGATATTGCGAGAATCTGCATTCCCTCAGCGGCTAAAGCCGTTCCCGTTTTTTGGCTTCGTACGGCACGGCTAAAGCCGTGCCCTTTCAAAAAGGCGGTTCTTGCATACATGGTTATTTTTGGCTGGGGGTCTTACTCATGCCTTGCGCAGACCCCTCCGGCTCCAACTGACCAGCAGCCTAAAGGCCAGGTCATCTTTTCGCGTTCGCTCGACGAGAACGGCCAAACCACCACCCCCGCTAACCCGCCAACCGCGCAGCCCGCGCTCAAGATGGCCGCTGAGCCTTCCGCCGAAGATGCCGACCGGCGCGCCGTCACCTTCACCGACCTCGATCTGGACGTGCGGCTGCTCTCCGCCGAGCAGCATATCGCCGTCCGCGCTCTGCTCACCGTGCGCAACGACGGCAAAACGCCGTTGGCCCGCATCCCCTTGCAGCTTTCCTCGTCGCTCAACTGGGAGCGGATTCGCATCGCCGGCAAAGATGTAGCCTTTACCGTAGCCACGCTCAATTCCGACGCCGACCATACCGGCCAGTTGCATGAGGCAGCAGTTCCCCTCAGCCAGCCACTGCCGCCGGACCAGAGCCTGCAGCTTGATGTGACGTACTCCGGCGTCATCGCCCCCTCCGCCCAGCGCCTCCAGGTCATCGGAACCCCAGACGATCTGGCGTTGCACTCGGACTGGGACCAGATCGGCATCGCATTCACAGGCCTGCGCGGCTTTGGCAATGTAATCTGGTATCCGGTTTCGAGCGTGCCCGTGATCCTGGGCGATGGAGCGCGCCTCTTTGACGAGATCGGCCTGCACAAGCTCAAGCTGACGGGTGCGCATTTCCGCCTGCGACTCACGGTCGAGTTTCCCCACGGCCAAGCGCCTACCGTAGCCCTCATCAACGGCCATCCTGCTGCGCTCAACGTCACCGAGCCCAACGATCTTGACCAGGCAAAGGAGGTCTCAGGTGTAGCTACGGCTAGCCTCTACAGCGCAACGCTCGGCTTCGAGGCGCCCAGCCTGTTTGTCGCGATCCGTACTCCGCATCCAGGCGCAAATCTCAGCGTCTGGGCATTGCCAGATGACGAACCTTCGGTGCAGGCCTGGACAGCCGCCGAAGCCGCTGTGACGCCGTTCTTGCAGAGCTGGCTTGGCCAACGGCCCCGCTCCCAGCTCACCCTGCTGGACCTGCCAGACCCGAAAGACGTGCCCTTCGAGACCGGCGCGCTGCTTGCTGTTGCGATCCCGCAATCCACGCCCGATCAGCTCGATGGCGTTCTGGCCCACGCGCTCACCCACGCTTGGCTCCAGCCCAGTTCGCCCAATGGGCCGCCACCACCGGCATGGCTTGACGAGGGCGTTGCCAACTTCATGGGTACGTTGTGGGTTGAAAAGCAGCATGGCCGCAACCAGGCTCTGGGCGCTCTTGAGGCTTCGCGCTCCGCCCTCGCCCTGGTCGAGCCTGAGAGTCCCGGCCTGAGTCCCGGCCAGCCGCTGGCAGCGGCCATCTCGCCCGTCTACTACCGCACCAAAGCCGCCTATGTCCTCTGGATGCTGCGCGACCTGGCCGGCGACCCCGCGCTTTCGGCAGCCATCCGCGCCTACGATCCAGCGGCTGGCAAATCCGCAGGTCGCAGCTCTTTCGAAAAGCTCCTCGAGGACGCCGGAGACCATCGCGACCTCGCCTGGTTCTTCGCCGATTGGGTCGATGCCGACAAGGGCCTGCCCGACCTGACCATCGAAGGCGTTTTCCCCACCACCACATCGGCGGGCAACTGGCTGGTCGCCGTCAACGTGGCCAACAGCGGCTACGCCTCCGCCGAGGTTCCCGTAACCGTGCGCACCGATTCCACTTCGGTCACCGAGCGCCTGCTGGTTCCCGCCCGCGGCAAGGCCGTCCAGCGCATCCTCATTCAAGGCAAGCCAACCGAGGTCCAGGTCAACGACGGCGCCGTTCCCGAAACCCAGGCCAGCGTGCATATGACCAAGCTAGACGATGCGGCGGGAAGCTCATCGAGCCAGCCAAATGCGCCGCAGCCGTGAGCTATTCTTTTATGGATTGCAAGAGTGGGTGATTGCTATGGAAGGAACCGTCTTTACAGCCCTCGTCTCAGGTGCGGTTGCACTTGGCACGGTGACACTCGCACAGGCGCTTACACACTTTCTCGGCCGGAAGCGTGATCACGAAGCTGACTGGCGGAAGATGAAACTAGAGCATTACAAGGAGTATGTTGCGGCATTGTCCGGGACTGTCCATCATGGGCATGACGATGCTGTGCAACGGCGGTACTCTGATGCGGCTAACAGCCTAGCACTTGTCGCCCCTACGAACGTTCTGATCGCACTGTACGCCCTGCTTGAAGAAACCTCGTCCAGAAATCAAAACCAAACCCTTGCCAAATACGAATCCCTTCTGTCTAACCTCATGCGCAGCATGCGGGAAGATTGCCATCCAAGACCGCCAAACGACGGTCCAGGATTCGTGTTCCGCACAATCAATGTTCCACCTGATGCCACAAGCTCCAACAAGGAACAAATATCTGCTCCGGAGAAATGAACCATGCAATTCTTCCAGATCAAAGTAACGCTCAAGCACACCAAGCCGCCCATTTGGCGCAGAATCATCGTCGCGCCCGAGATCAGCCTGCACAGATTGCACGACGTTCTACAGATCGCAATGGGCTGGGATAATTCGCATCTCTATCAGTTCGAGACTCCGGATGGCTTCTTCGCCGATCCTTCATTCGAGATGGAGGAAACGCAAAATTCCAGAAAGACCTCCCTCAACTCTGTGCTGTATAGGACAAAATCGTCCATCCGCTACGACTACGACTTCGGCGACGGCTGGGAGCACCAGATTCTGCTTGAAAAGGTTGTGGATCTGGATCGGTCTGTCCTGGCATTCTGCTTGGGTGGGGCGCGTTCCAGTCCGCCTGAGGACTGCGGTGGTCCCTGGGGATACGCCAACCTGCTTGCGAGCCTGAAAGATCCAAAGAATCCCGAACATGAGTCGATGATCGAGTGGGTCGGCCCCGAGTTCGATCCCGAAGCCTTCGATGTCGAGGCGATCAACAGGCAGCTTGCCCGGCTCGCGCCTCCGCAGTCCAAGAAGACAGCGCAGAAGAAGGCCTCTGCTATAAGAACTGTGGGCCGCGGCGCGACGCAGCCTCGGCTTCCAATCGTCAAGAGTGACTTTGACCTGCTGAGGTGATTTACCCGTCCCTCTTCTTCGCGCTCCATGCACGAACACCGAATCTGCTGTCCGCGCCTTAAAAGCTGAATCTCTCGGGGGAGCTGTTATCGCTTTCCGTGCGGCATCTTGACCTTCAATTCCCGCATGACCTCATCGAAACGCCCCGATTCCAAAAGGTTCTGGAAGATAACGTATGGATCGTTTGCATCGCCCTCCTTGCGCAGGGTTTGCGCAATGAAGAGGATGCAGATGCGGCGAGTCTGCGAGGAGGGGATCCAGCAGATTCTCAGCCTTCCCTTGCGTAGCCTGAAGATGTTCGAGAGCTTCCCCCGCAGAGCATAACTCTTGTTGAGCGGGTCGCGTGGGATGATGGTCTTGACTGCTTCCTTCACCATGTTGAAGGTTGTGCAGTGAGCGCTTTCCGGGTGTCCGCTGGTCTCGGCCGCTTTCGCTTTTCGATATAGGTCTACATAAACGGCTTCCGCCGCAGCCGTCATCTCAACTGTGTAAGGCAACGGGGAAGTCCGTTCTTCTGTCGCTCGAACGGCTTTCTTCGCTCCCTTCGGCGGCATCGGTTATTCCTTCTCTAAATCCGCTTCAATCTCCGCCAGTGTTCGAACCCGCCCACCGCGAATATCTTCAAATGCCGCAAGCAGTCCATTACGCTCCGTATCGTTGGTGAGCATTTCCACCATACTCAGCAGGGAGTTGAACTCCGCCCGCATCTCCTGGTACCGCTTGTAGGAGAAGAGCACCGAAAGCGGCGTATCGTTTTCCTGAATCACAAGCGTGTCGTCAGTCTGCTCCCTCAGCCGGGCAGCATTCAGATCGCGCAGCTTGCTGACCCCAACAAACCTAATCTGGGGATCAATCTCCGGGAATGCACATGTGGCCATTGTTGCTCCCTTTCACCTTCAATATATACCCTGGCTATCCACTATATCGGCAAAATATTTCCTGTAAGTCGTCATTATGTTGACATTAAATTTTAAAATAATTGTCAATATAATCGTATTCCTGCATTCCCCGAGTGGGCGGTCGATGATCAGCGGCGCTATTCCTTCTTCTCCGCATTCCGCGCCCGGATCTTGAACCAGATGGGCGTACCCTTGAAGCCGAACGCCTCGCGGATCTGGTTTTCAAGGAAACGCTCGAAGCTGAAGTGCAGCTTGATGTCGCGGTCGGTGAAGAGAATAAATGTCGGCGGCGCAACAGCGGCCTGGGTCATATAAAAGATGCGGATGCGCTTGGCCATAGGCACCGGCGCGCGCTGGAAGTCGATCTTTTCGAGGAAGCGGTTCATCTGGCCAGTCGAGACGCGCTTGCGGCGCTCGGCGGCTACGGCCTTCACTTCGTTTAGCACGCGGCCCAATCCGGTTCCCTCAAGCGCCGAGAGAAAAATGACCGGCGCGTAGTGCAGATATTTGAGCACTGTGCGCAGTTGCTGCTCGAAGATCTCGCGATCTGCGGGCGGCTTGCCGTCAGTGCGGCCCGTGGTCACCGCATCCCATTTGTTGACGAGGATGATCACGCTGCGGCCGCTCTCGTGGGCATAGCCGCCAATGGTGGCGTCCGCAGCTGTCACTCCATCGGTCGCGTCGAGCACCAGCAGGGCCACGTCGGCGGCCTCAAGGTGCCGCCGCGCCATCACCACGCTCATCTTTTCCGCCATCAGGGTGGTCTTGCCCTTGCGCCGGATGCCGGCCGTATCCACAAAGCGGAAATGGCCGCCCTCAAACTCGACCAACTCATCCACCGCGTCGCGGGTGGTGCCGGCGATGGGTGAAACAATCGCCCGCTCCGTCCCGGTCAGCGCATTCAGCAGCGTGGATTTACCCACGTTAGGCCGCCCGATGATGGCCACCGAGGTCTCATGCTGTTCATACTCGCCATGCGTACGATGCAGTGGACGAAGCTCCTCAGCTCCCTCTTCCGCCTCGACCGGCCCACCCTCGGAGATTTCGGCCTCCTCGGCGAACGCGTCCTCGACCTCACTGATGGCAAGAGTCTCCTCTTCGCTCAGCACAGCCTCAGGCGGCACTGGAATCGCTTCAGCAATAGCCTCCACCAGGTCGCCAATGCCCAGTCCATGCTCGGAGCTGATGGGAAAAACGTTGCGCAGGCCGAGCTGGCGAAAGTTCTCCGCGGCAAAGGCCATGGCCTCGCCCTCGACCTTGTTCACGGCCAAAAAAACGGGCTTGCCGCCGCGAATCAGCAGCTTCACCAGGTCGTAGTCGGGGCTGGCCAGCTCCGTGCGCGCATCCACCACCAGCACCAGCGCGTCTGCTTCTTCCAAAGCCACCTTGGCCTGGGCGTAAATCTCGCTGGGGATCAGCTCGGGGTCGTCGGGAACAATGCCGCCCGTGTCCACCAGGCGAAACTGGCGTCCGGCCCAATCGTATTCGCCATAAATGCGGTCGCGCGTGATGCCCGGCTCGTCGCCCACAATGGACCGGCGGCTCTTCGTGAGCCGGTTGAAGAGCGTGGATTTGCCCACGTTTGGCCGGCCCACAATGGCCACAAGGGGCAGCGCGGCAGCGCCGGGCTGTGCGGGTACAACCGATCTGCGATACTTCCCCAAAATTATCTCCAGTCGCCATTCGGCATGTCGAGCCGATACTCTACGTCAATTCCAAATTCGTTTTACGCCATGAATGTCGAAGCCCCGGCCAGGGTGTTGCGAGGCCAACACTCAACGGTGCAGACTCCTTAACTAAACGGGTCATCTCTCCGGATGTTCAGAGACTGGAGGATTCAGCGGCACTTGCGGCTGCATCGGCACAATCTTCGCCACCGGCTGCTTCCCTCGCAGAACAATGGCTTCTTGCCCCGGCTCTGCCTCTCTCAACGGCCGCGATAGCTGAGTCTGTGCCTGTAGGTAGTATAGGCCATCGCTAAATGTCGTTAATTCACTCATTTGAGTCGAATGCGGCACAGCGCCGTTCCAGCATGAGCATTTTCTCATCTACCCGGCTCGATTCGGGCCAAGCAACTGCACCGTCGCCCGTGGAGAGGTGACGATGCGCATCCAGCGAAGCCAAATGAATTCCAATGCGGTCAATCCTTACGCCGCCGCAGCGGAGAAGGCGGTGGCCGCCCAACGTGCCGCAACGGTCCGCAAGAAGCTGATCAAAAGCGCGAGAGCCCCCGAAAGCGCAGCCAGTCCCGAAGAAGCATTTATGATCGGCCGGTGGATGGACTCGCGCTACAGCCAGGGTCGCAGCGAAAAGCCATAGCAAGCTGGCACTACGCGCAAAGGTCATGGATTTTGGCGCGGACCCGTCTTACCCCTGATTCCGCATCTGCGGCAATGCAGCAACAGCAGAGGCTCGCTCTCTATGATGGAGTCAGTCCCGATGGCCGCCAGCGACACCTCAACCCGCGCACTGCCCACCCTGCATGAGTTCTTTGCGCCGGGCGGCATTCTGGCGCAATCCTCGCTGCCCTTCGAGTACCGGCCGGGTCAGCTCGATATGGCCAAGGCCGTGGAGCGCGCTCTCGCCGAGCGCCGACACCTGATCGTCGAGGCTGGCACCGGCACTGGGAAAACACTGGCTTACCTGCTGCCCGCCCTGCGCACTGGCCAGCGCGTCATCGTGTCCACAGGCACAAAGGCCCTCCAGGATCAGCTCTACTTCCGCGACATTCCCTTCCTCGAAACGCTGCTGGGGCCGCTGCGCGTCTGCTACATGAAGGGCCGCGCCAACTACCTCTGCCGCCACAAGCTGGCCGCGCTGCGGACTCAGCCGATTCTCTCGGGGCTGGAAGAGATCGACCAGTATAGGCAGATCAGCGAGTGGGAGCAGACCACGGAGACAGGCGACCGCGCCGAGCTTTCGGGGATGCCCGAGTCAAGCGCGCTGTGGAGCAAGCTGGATGCGCGGACAGAGGCCTGCCTGGGGTCCACCTGTCCGGACTATCGCCGTTGCTTTATCACCGAGATGCGGCGCAAGGCCCTCGAATCGGACATCGTCATCGTCAACCACCATCTGTTCTTTGCCGACCTGAGCGTAAGGCAGGAGGCTGCGGGCGCGCCCGACGCGGGCATTCTTCCCGAGGCCGCAGCGGTGGTCTTCGATGAGGCGCACGAGTTGGAAGAAGTAGCCTCAAATTATTTTGGGCTTTCGGTCAGCAATGTGCGCTTCGAAGAGCTGGCTCGCGACACCGACGTGCTGCTACGCGGCAAAGAGGGCGCGCAAAACCTTCCAGCCGTCACGCAGCAGCTTCGCGAGCGCGCCCGCATGTTCTTTGCCGGCTTGCCCATGGCCGGCGACGGCCGGCAGCCTTTCACCGGGCGAGAAGAGTTCCTGGAAACCTCGGGCGACCTCTATATGGCGGTGCGCACCACGCTGCGCCGGCTTGAAGCGGAGATGGAGGCGCTGCAAGGCATCGATGAGGCGCCGGGACTGAAGAAGCGCGTCGCCCGCCTGCGCTCGGAGCTTGAGTTTCTGCTCGAATCCAACGCCAACAACATGGTCTATTGGATGGAGCGCCGCGTCTCCGGGGCGCCGGCCTCCGCAACGGCGGATTCGTCCACGCGAGCGCGAAACGTCTTCAGGCCGCAGGCGCGGACGACATTTTTGCAGGCCACGCCCATCGACGTCTCCAAGCTGCTCTCCGAGTTGGTCTTTGAGACGATTCCCACCGTGGTGCTGACCTCGGCAACGCTCACCGTGCAGGGCGGCTTTGAGCACATGCGCAAGCGTCTGGGCCTGAGCGAGGCGCGCGAGCTGGTGGTGCCGTCTCATTTCAAGTACGGCGAGCAGGCGCTGCTTTACCTGCCGCCCGAGATGCCCGACCCGCGCGATCCCGAGTTTCCCGAGGCCGCTGCACGGTGCATCCGCCGCGTGCTTGAGATTACGAAGGGCCGCGCCTTTTGCCTCTTCACAAGTTATAGCCAGATGCGCGACCTCTATGAGCGGCTCATGCCAGTGCTGAACTTTCCCATCCTGCTGCATGGCACTGCGCCGCGCAAAGCGCTTTTGGAGCAGTTCCGCGAAACACCCAATGCAGTCCTCTTCGGTACCTCAAGCTTTTGGCAGGGCGTGGACGTGCAGGGCGAGGCGCTAAGCTGCGTCATTATCGACCGGCTGCCCTTCGCCGTGCCCAGCGACCCGGTGGTGGCGGCGCGGATGAAGGCTATTGAAGAGGCCGGCGGCAAGCCCTTCTTAGACTACCAGGTTCCAGCCGCCGTGCTCACCCTCAAGCAAGGCTTCGGGCGCTTGATCCGCTCGCTTGAAGATCGCGGCGTGCTGGTGCTGCTCGATAACCGCATCACTCAAAAACGATACGGCCAAACCTTCCTCGCCAGCCTGCCGCCCTACCGCGTTACGACGACAATTGGGGATGTAGAGGAGTTTTTCGGTGCAAGTGCGCGCGAGTGACTTTTGGCGGCTGTGGAACTTCCGGTTTGCCGGTGACATACCAGCGACCTGCATTAGAATGGTGCGCATGAACTCCAGACGTGCAGTTGAGATACCCGATAGGCTTCTTTGGTGTTTCGCTTTAGCTTTCCTTTCGACCCCGGCTTCATTTGCCCAAATCGCAAGTGGATCAGCTATACAGATTCCTGATGGCGTTCACTATAAGGCAGCCTCAGATGCCGTGAATTCTTCCGCGAAAGAGGCTCTGACCCTGGCGCTGCACTCGGCCCACGGACTCCCGGCTGATCTCTTTGATTCAGCGGTGACTTGCGGACCATCTCTCTGGAAGGCCCTGCAACCCTCCGCTGACGGGGCTCTGCTAAATTCGAAGGTCGTGGTAGGCGTCGTCAATTCGGTTCAGGTCGAGGCCCGTGGGCTAACCACGGACGAGCAGCAAAAATCGTTTTGGAGGCTGCTGTTGACCAAATACCCGGCCCTCGCAACTGCAAGTGTCAGAAGAGCGAATGAGCAAGAAATTCGATACTATTGGGCCACGATTCCGTTCGACATCGAAGAGCCTCTTTTTGCTGTTGACGATCATGCGGAAACATTCATCGTGAACTTCCGCCTGGCTGACGGAAAGGCAAGGCTATTTTGGATTGACCTGGTAAGCGACCTCGGTAAGCTGACCGCAGGTCCTCCAAAGGTGATCGATCTGACTGTTTCGACCACGATGGCAGAGGGCGGGGACGTGGCCTCAATGCTGCAACTTGGAAAGAGCTACTTAACAGGCAGTGGCGTTCCCGTTGACACGGAAAAATCCCGGTACTGGCTCGACCGGGCATGTGCAAAGGGCTCGTTGGAGGCACAGATGTTCCTCGGCGCTTCGTATATGAGCGGTGTGAAGCTTCCAAAAGACCCGGCTCTGGCCTTCAAATACATATTGCTGGCGGCCCAGCAGGCAAATCCCGACCCTAGTCTCAGAAGTTCGCAGGCGCTTGCTCAGTATTGGGCAGCAATGTTCTATGAACACGGCAGCGGTGTTGAGAAGTCACACGACAAGGCGATTCAGTTTCTCAAGTCGGCTGCAACGAATGGTAGCCCGTTGGCAGAATTCGATCTTGGGTCGCTTTTCAACAACGGCGCTGGCGGCATGCCGATAGACAAGGTACAAGCATGCCATTTGTTTGGCGAAGCTGCGGACCAAGGGAATGTCCGGGCAATGCACAACGTAGCCTACTGCTATCAGGTCGGCGTTGGAATGAACAAAGACTCCAGCCAAGCAATTCACTATTACACCAGGGCTGCCGAGGCGGGGGACACCGGATCGCAGCACAATCTGGCAATGGTGTACGGCGAGTTGGGTGAGGCGGACAAGGCCTACTTCTGGCTTCGAGTGGCGCAGTCCAGTGGATACACGGAGAGCCAGGATCTGATTGAAACCGCCAAGAAGCAACTATCCGTCACAGAGGTGAACCAACAGGAAAAGGAAGTTCTAGACTGGCTGAACGCACATAAGTTAAAGCAAGCTGGGCCTTCCGTTCAGTAGTATCCCCTGTGTCTGCCGAGGGTTTGGACCGTTTGCTGCAAACTCGGAAACCTCACGGTTTCGCGAAACATGCAGAAGGTGCTGAGATCGAGCTTCTGGGAATTCCCGCGGAAATGCGGTATCCTTCAAGCACCTAATAAGGTGCTTGAAGAGGAGGTGCACGTGCTGGACATCACCACCGACATCCAGTCGCTTACGACCTTCCGCCGTTCGTCGGGCGACTTCATGAGGCAGCTGAAGAAGAGCAAACGCCCCATGGTGCTCACCGTGAACGGGAAGGCTGCGGCCGTCGTGCAGGATGCCGAAGCCTATCAGCGTCTGCTCGATATTGCAGCGCGCGCCGATGCCGAAGAGGGAATCCGCCAAGGCCTGGAAGATGCAAGGCAAGGAAAGACTCGCCCGATCGAGGAGTTCTTTACCGAATTCGAAGCCGCCCATGGCATATCGCGTTAGTATTACCGCCCGCGCCGAGCGCGACCTCGCTGGCCTGTTCGAGCAAATCGGAGCCGAGCATTCCGAAAAGGCCTTGGAATGGTACCTGGGCCTGAGAGAGTCCGTTCGCAGCCTCAAGGAGATGCCCGACCGCTGTCCAGGAACGCCCGAAAGAGCCCAGTTGAGGCATCTTCTTTACGGCCACAAGCCACACGTTTACCGAGTGATCTACCGCGTTCTGGAGAAAGAGAAGCGGGTCTATGTGCTTCACATTCGCCACGGCACGAGACGACGGTTCAGAGCTTCCGATCTCGGATAAGCGTGCCGCAACTAGCCCGTCCCGCTAAAATCGCTCCAGGCGCAGCGGTTTCTTCCCGCTTCCCCAGGAATTATGTCGCGCAACTTCTACATTCTGGCCGCAACGCTTGGTTTCTTCGCGATGGTCTCGGCGGCGATGGCGCTGGCGCCTTCGAGCTTCCAACCCGGGTTGCCGGCCAACGCGTCGCTGTGGCGGACGGTGGCCATGCTTCTGCTGCTGTTTGGGCTGGCTGCGGCGCTCGTCGGCGTCATGAGCCACCTCTTCGAGCAGGTGGACCGGCGCAGCGACGAGGCTCGACAAGCCGCGAGGCGCAAACGCCGCGGCGAAAAGAACTAAAATCAAGACAGGGACTCTTCCCCGCACTGGACAAGAGCAGACGCCGATGTATGAAGTCACCGTGGAGGCTGGTTTTTCTTCCGGCCATTATCTTCGTAACTACAAGGGCAAGTGCGAGAATCCGCACGGGCACAACTACAAGATCCGCGTCACCCTGGCCGGGGCGGTGCTCGACGAGGCCGGCCTGCTGCTCGACTTCAAGCTGCTCAAGCAGGTGCTGCGCCCGGTCATCGAGCGCATTGACCATCACATGCTCAACGATCTGGAACCGTTCACTGTCTTGAACCCCTCAGCTGAGAATATCGCCAAATATTTCTACGACCAGACCAACGAGCAGCTCGCGGCCATGACCCAGGGGCGCGTGCGCGTTAAGGACTCGACTATATGGGAGACGGATACGACGACGGCCACTTACTACGAGTAGGGGGACAGCTTGATGCGGATCACTTGGGCTTGCGAGCCACGAGAATCCGCAGCGGAGGAAATGTCCCGGTCCAGTCGAGCGGGCACATCTCCACTTGCAGGCCGGACTTTTTGAGCTCAGCCTCAAACTCGCGCATCAGCTTGTAATCGGAGATGACGGCTACTCCCCCCGGCTTGAGGACGCGGGCGATCTCGGTGCATGCCTTGGCTCTGCCCGGTTGCTCTTTGATGTTGTGCAGGCAGACATTGGAAAGGACCACGTCGAACGTGGCGCCGGGAATGCTCATCTGGCGGGCATCCTCACTCAGGGCCGTTGCGCGGTCGCCAACACCTTCGCGAGCAATGTTCACCGCCAGCGCCTTCGGGCCGTTGCCGAAAAGGTCCATGCGGTTCCAGATGTCGATACCCGTGGCGTGCCCGCTGGTGAGTCTCTTTGCGGCTCCGATCAGCAGCAGACCGCGGCCAGTGCCTACGTCGAGCACAGCTTCGGTGCCGGTCCATTGCACCTTGGCCAGCATGCGGTCCCGGTGGCGAAGTTTTCCAACCTTGGAATAGACCAGCATCAGTCCGCCGACCAGGAAAAACCACCCTGCCGGCCAAAGGAACCCCGGGAGGAGCAGGAACTGGACGTGCGCGATCGTGACTCTCGGAAACCTGAGGGCGATGGCCAGGAAGGCCGCACCCGCAAGCAGCAAACTTCCGACGACGAGGGGCGCGTCGATTCCATAGTTGGGCTTCTTTGCCATGCGGTCCTCGTCCGCGCAGATTTCACCCGCGCACAGACTGTAAGCATTTTACGATTCTTCGGGTGGCCAAAGTCCATACCACTATCGGCCTACTGTCAGATTCAGTTCATTTGGCTGGACTTCGATTTGAGGTACTTATCAAACGGAATCTCAAAATAGAATAGCTCGTTACCGTCGGCATCGCGTAGTTTATGTAAGTGGAGCTTGGCCCCCTGGAGTGGGTGATTCAGCCCGGAGACGTCGTAAAACAGGAATCCGGCGCGCGTAGAGTGGGGCTCCACTACCAGAGCTGCGTACTCAAAGGTGTCGAAGTCAAGCTCAACGTCCTTGTCGCTGGCCTTGGCCTTCAGCTTGATTTTGGGTATCGGAGCGGGCATCGGGATTTTCGATCCCCGTCTCTCTTTGTCGGTCAGCAGCCGCTCCACATCTTCCGGCTCGGCGGCTGGAATCCTGTCGCCCGCGGCGGTGAGGAAGAGAATCCGCGCGTCTCGCAACGAGATGGGCCGGTCGCCATTGTTGGTCACGATCAACCGCACCGGCATGACGCCGTGGCCGAGATAGTCGACACGAAAGATGGCCTCTCGCTCGCGTGTGTCATAAGGTTCGGCGGCGATGGCCACCTTTTCATCCTCATGCACCTCGACGGCGGCGAAGGTGGTGGCCGACTGCACGGGGGGCGGGGTATGGTCGCTGGCCACGGCAGGCAGCGCCAGCCAAAGCACCAGCAACGGATACGCGCAGGAGACCCTCATCGTGCATGACTGTATCATTTGAGGGTTAGACCGGGGGAAGCCGAGTTCGGTTGCGCATGATTTTGTTTTTTTACAATCTGGCCTTGCTGGCGGTCCTGGTAGCCGGGGCGCCTTGGTGGCTGTGGCGGATGGCCACTACGCAGAAGTACCGCGAAGGGCTGGCGGAACGCCTAGGGAAGGTGCGGTTTCCGATCGGACAGGGCGACCGGCCCCTGATCTGGGTTCACGCCGTGTCTGTAGGAGAAGTATTGGCAGTGAGCCGGCTGGTAGGCGAACTGGACGCGGCTTTCCCAGGGCGCCAATTGGCGATTTCCACCACCACCCGAACCGGACAGGCTCTGGCCCGCGAGCGCTTCGGGGCCTACCGGGTCTTCTATTGCCCCCTCGACCTGCCCTGGGCCGTTCGGGCTTATTTGAATAACCTCAAGCCCTGCCTGTTTATCCTCGCCGAGACGGAATTCTGGCCGAACTTGCTCAGCGGCTCTTACCGCCGTGGCATCCCCGTAGCCGTGGTCAATGCCCGCATCTCCGACCGCTCGTGGCCGCGGTTTCGGCGGCTGCGCTGGCTGTGGAGGCCTTTCCTGGAGCGGCTCAGCCGGGTTTTAGCCCAGAGCGAGATCGACGGGGATCGCCTCAGGGCTATCGGCTGCCTTCCAGAGCTGGTTTCGGTGGCCGGAAATCTGAAATTCGATGTGCGCACCGCTGCGGAAGCTGAAGCTACGAGCCAGTTGAAAGCGCTCGCGGCGGATTCGAGGCTGGTTGTGGCGGGCAGCACTCTGGAAGGCGAGGAGGCAGCCTTGCTTGAGGCCTGGCCACGGCTGCTCGAAGCCGATCCGCAACTGGCAATGGTGATGGCGCCCCGGCATCCTGAGCGATTCAACGCCGTGGCGGCGCTGCTGGAACAATCCGGCTTCAAGTGGGTCAAGCGGTCGGATTGGAAATCGAAAGCCGCAGACGCACTTCAGCCCCTGAAGCACGGCGAGGTCGTCCTTCTCGACACCATCGGCGAGTTGGCCTCGGTGTATTCGCTTGCGGCTGTCGCCTTTGTCGGCGGCAGCCTGATTCCGGCCGGTGGACACAATCCGCTGGAGCCGGCCCAATTCGGCGTTCCCATCGCGATGGGTCCGCACTATGCCAACTTCCGCGCCATCACGGAAGAGCTGCTGGCGCATGACGCCATCCGCATCGCCGAGAAACAGCAACTGGCCGGGGCATTGGCTGAGTTGCTGGGGGACCGTCCCAAAGCCGCCGTCATGGGCAACCGCGCAAAGCAGGTCTTTGATCGGCAAGCCGGGGCCACCGCGCGCTGCGTCGAGGCGATTCAGGAACTGCTCGGGCAGGTGGAGCGCGTCCAATGAAGCGGCCCTGGCTCGCCCCGTTGACGCCGCTCTATGCCGCTGGGCTGGCCGTGCGCAACCTGCGCATCGAGAATGGCTGGGAGCCGGTTCGGCGGCTGCGCTGGCCAGTCGTCAGCGTCGGCAACCTCTCCACCGGCGGCTCGGGCAAGACACCGCTGACCATCACGCTGGCCAAGGCGCTTGCTCAGAGAGGCTTGCCTGTAGACGTGCTCTCGAGGGGCTATGGCCGCAAGGGGCAGCGCCCCGCTCGCGTGGACCCCGACGGAACCGCCGAAGATTTCGGCGACGAGCCTCTCTTGATCGCGCGCCAGACGGGCGTACCGGTCTATGTGGCAGGGCGGCGATTCGGAGCCGGCCTGCTGGCCGAGGCCGAAGCGCCAGCTGGCGTCTCTTCTGCCGGTCTGCCCGCCGTTCATCTTTTAGACGACGGCTTTCAGCATCGCCAACTCTACCGCGACATCGACATTCTGCTGCTCGATGGCCGCGACGGGCGCGACAGCCTGCTGCCAGCAGGCAACCTGCGCGAGCCGGTTACGGCCGCACGCCGTGCCACAGTCATCGCCATTCCGGCGCCGGAAGGCGCTCCCGAACTGGAGGCCGCTTTGCGCGCCTGGGGCTTCGAAGGAACGGTCTGGCGGGTGCATCGCAAGATGGAAGTCCCTTCCGCCGATGGGGCTGTCGCCGCCTTCTGCGGCATCGCCCGCCCGGAGCAGTTCTTTGCCGGCCTTGAAGCCGCGGGCCTGCAACTCGCCGCCCGCTATGCCTTCCCCGACCACCACCGCTACACCCCCGCCGGCCTGAAGAGCCTGGCAGATGAGGCCCGCGATGCAGGAGCCACAGCCTTGATAACCACCGAAAAGGATCAGGTCCGGCTGGGTACGCGTTCCGCTGCCTTTCTGGGCAATCTGCCGCTCAAAACCGCAAGCCTCCGCATCGAGATCGAGCATGAAGACGAGGCTGTCGAGTGGCTGGTAGAATGCCTTGCCGACTGCTCATAGCGATTGCGTTTACAAGATGTCTGTCCCCGGATTGACGCATCGACGAAAGATGAAAATGCGATGAGCGGCACAGCTCCGTAGCGTCGCCCCATACCCCCTTGGGGTATAGGGGGGAGGGGGTATTAATTATCTGGTAACGGGGTACGGACCGGACCCATCCTTAACAGACCGGCCCAGGAGCATTGGAGGCGAAGATTCCCACCAGCTTCTACTCGTTATTGTGCCACATTGGAAGGTAATTCTCTGCAAAAGCGAGCGCATTCTGCCGGGAAGGGAAAACACGCCGGCCGCTGCCAGGGCGCTGCTATTTTGGAGCCGCCGTGATCACAGGATTTGCTCCGCCCTGGCGGGGCTGACTGGCTATTGCTTACCTTTTTCCAACGCTGAAGCGCTGGGCTAGCCACCGTTGCGCCTCCGGCGCGGTCGAAACGAGATCAATCCGGTTATGAAAGGTCGAAATCAAAATCAATCCGGTGAACAAGACCGATGCGTACGATTGCCCTGTCCGCTTCATCCGGAAGCGGCGGACCCAGGGGAAGCGCTGGTATGTTTTCATCTCCGGTTGCGAACAGAAGGAAGATGGCGATTCCTCTCCACTGTTCACCGGCCTCTGTCGACTGACCGCTGATCCCTATTCCCCGAGTTATCCGCGCTCATCCATGGGAATATAGCGCGAGGGGTACGGCGGGCCGATGTATTCGGCGCGGGGTCGGATGAGGCGGTTGTCGTCTAACTGCTCGATGACATGGGCGGCCCAGCCGGCGATGCGGCTGATCGCGAAGATGGGCGTATAGAGGTCGATGTCGATGCCGAGAGTGGTGTAGGTCGAGGCGGAGTAGAAATCCACGTTGGCGTTCAGCTTCTTGTCGGAGTTGATGTACAGCTCGATAGCGCGCGACATGTCATACCACTTGGGCACGCCGGCGTCTTTGCCGAGCTGCTCGCTCATCTTGCGCAGGTGGGTGGCGCGGGGGTCCTCGGTCTTGTAGACGCGGTGTCCGAAGCCGGAGATCTTCTGCTTGGCGGCCAGCATGTTCTTCACGTACTCAACCGGATCTGCGCCGGCCTTGTCGATGGTGAGCAGCAGGCGCATCACGCCTTCGTTGGCGCCCCCGTGCAGCGGCCCTTTCAGCGCGCCGATAGCGCCGGTGATGGCCGAGTGTACGTCGGCCAGGGTAGCGGCGATGACCCGGGCTGCGAATGTCGACGCGTTCAACTCGTGCTCGGCATGTAGCACCAGCGCCATATCCAGGGTCTTGACGGCGGTTTCCGAAGGCCTTACGCCGTTCAGCATCCACAGGAAATTGGCTGCATGGTTCAGCGAGCGGTCGGGAGGCACGACATCGAGGCCCTTGCGCAGGCGGTCGTAAATAGCAACAATCATGGCCATTTGCGCGGTGAGGTGGTAGCACTTGCGCACGTTGGCGTCATGGGAGTTGTCCTTCTCGTCGGCATCGTAAAAGCTGAGCGCGGAGACGGCAGTGCGCAGCACTTCCATGGGCGTGGCCGAGGCGGGGATGCCGCGCAGCATATCGACGATGCGGAAGTCCAGACCCCTGGCCAGCGACAACTGCGACTGGAACTCGCGCAACGCCAACTGGTTGGGCAGAACGCCGTTCCACAGCAGGTAGGTCGTCTCCTCGAAGGTCGAGTGCACCGCCAGCTCGTGAATGTCGATTCCGCGATAGGACAGCACGCCCGCTTCTCCGTCGATCCAGCAGATTCCGGAGTTGGCCGCAACAATTCCTTCCAGACCCTTCCCAGCGACAGCGGTCGTCATAGCGTTTGGATCTCCCTTGTACGATTTATCAGCGGTTGCGGCGGATGTCCTGGCCGTCCACCCTCGCGACGAGAAACTGACGCAAGGGGCTTGAGCCGACTGCCTATGCGGCGAAAGACCTGTCGCCGGGAACCCCGGAGTTGAAAAACGGGCCTGACGCCTGAAAAATGCTGTAAAGATGTTTATAACGTAGCCATTCCATAGTTGTCACGGAGTCTGGGACGGCAAGCGGCCTGAAACAGATTTTCCAGTGGATATCGGAGGTCTTGGAATGTACGAAGATGCGATGTTTTATGCATATCCCCGGTTTTGCGATATATTCTGGAGGTTCCCCCTGAAAAACCCGGGAGGGCGTCTCGGCAGTTTGGATTGTGGAGGCTGGAACTCAGCGATGGCAGGGAAGTCCCGTAAGGGAAATCCTCGTGGCGGCGTCCAATAGGATGTAAGGAAGCCATTTCCGTGGCCTGGGCCGAGTACATAGGTTCTTGAGGAGCGGTTTGCTGGACGGCCCGCCAGGGACAAGAAAGGGAAACACATGACTGAAGAAGTGGACAATGTCCCCAGAAATTATTCCGGGGCGCTTCTGGCTGCGATTGCGATAGCTCTTTTGGCCGCATTCGCGGGCCTTATCTGGAGCTACACGCTGAGCAACAGGTTGTCGAGCCAGAAAGTAGAGCTGGACGAGGCTACGCACCAGAATGTGAAGCTGGAAGCACGGTTACGCGAGACCGACGCCCGCCTGGAAGTGGCTACCGATCAACTGAAGACGTCGCTGGGATTGACGCAGAGGCAGTTGGACTCCCGCGCCCAGGAGATCACCGACCGCGAAGAGCGCAACGAAGCCAACGCCCAGCGTTTGGCCAGCGCCCAGAGGCAGACCGCACAGCAGGTGACAGCCGTCTCCAGCGCGGTTTCAGACGTGAAGACAGACGTGGGCGGAGTAAAGACCGACGTGGCCAAGACAGAGAGCGATCTGGCCAGCGCGATCAGCCAGTTGACGCTGATGAAGGGGGATTTGAGCAGTCACAGCAGCCTCATCGCACGCAATCACGATGAGCTGGAGCTCTTGAAGCACAGGGGCGACCGCAACTTTTACGAGTTCACACTGGTCAAGGGCCAGAAGAAGCCTGTGGGCACGGTGAGCATGGAATTGAAGAAGGCGGATTACAGAAGAAGCAAGTTCACTCTGGTGGTGTATTCCGACGACAAAGAGTACGAGAAGAAGGACCGCAACCTGAATGAGCCGCTGCAGTTTTACAGCGGCAAGGATCCGCTGCTTTTCGAGATCGTGGTGAACTCGGTAGGGTCAAAAAACTCCTCCATCAGCGGATACCTGTCGACGCCCAAGAGCGCGCCCGCACCGCCTTCTACTGGACAATAGCCGGGGAGTGGGGCTTAAGCACCAGGCTAGGCTGGTACTCGAAGGCGAAAGTAAAGCTCAGATCCTTGCCCGCGTCCCACTGCTGCTTGCTCATGCGAAAGGCTGAAACAACGGTGCCCTCGACCGTCTGGCCGGGGTCGATGGTCATCATGAGGGGCAGCCCTTTGCCGTGCGGCACGGGCATCGCCGGATATGCGAGAAAGACCCGGTCGTAATCGGCCGCTGTTGCCGCATAACTGGAGCGGATGCCGTCATCCAGCTTGGTATTGGTCATGATGTTGTGCAGGTAGAGCGGCGCCTTGCTCTCGTTGCGCAGCTTGACCAGGGCAAAGACATAGACCTGATCGAAACTCTCCTGCGGCATGGGCTCGCCGTTGGCGTCGAATGCCGGGGTTACCGTAAGCTGCGGGTGGACCCACACCTGCTCGATCTCTCCGGAGGCGATAGGCGGCTTTTGGCCTGCAATCACGTAGATTGCAAGGGCGACACTTACCAGCACGGCAGCAATAACGGCGGCCCAGACCACGTGGCTGGAACCCTTGGTGAATTCCTCGCCGCGGGCGGCATCGTCGATTGCTTCTGGGGAATCCTGATGCAGTAGGCTCATAGCGACCTTATCTTAACCTCAATCGTGCATGGGGAGCCATGAATTTCGTCGTATTCCCCACCCGATCGTCATTTCCCTTGCTCCGAAGAGACGAATTTTCCCGCCTGTTCAGGGCCGTGGCCTGAGCGCAGCCAGAAAATCCTCTGCTCCCAGCGTGTTCAGCACATCGTCCGGACCCAGCCAGGCGCGGCGAAGCTGGCGCAAACCATACTCCATTTTGCCCAGGTTGCGGGCATCGTGCGAATCCGAATCGATGACAATGCGGCAGCCCAGTTCTTTGGCCAGACGGAGGTCGCGGTCATTCAGGTCGAGCCGCTCGGGGGCGGCGTTGTGCTCGACGGCCACGCCCAGCTCCGCCGCGCGGCGCAAGACCACTCCCAAATCCAGAGCGAAGGGTTCCCGGCGCAACAGAAGGCGGCCGGTGGGATGGCCCAGAATCCGCACGTATGGGTTCTCGATGGCCCGCAGGACGCGCGCGGTCATCTCTTCCCGGCTCTGCTCAAAGCGGGTGTGGACGCTGGCGATTACCACATCCATCTGCGCCAGCACCTCGTCGTCGAGATCCAGAGCGCCGTCGGCCAGAATATCCACCTCGATGCCGGTGAAGACGCGGATGCGGCCCTCCATCTGGCGGTCCACCTCACGGATTCTCTCAAGGTGTGCGAGCGCGCGCTGTTCATTGAGGCCGTTGGTCATGGCTAGGTTTTTCGAGTGGTCGGTGATGGCGATGTACTGGTAACCACAGGACAGGGCGGCCTCGGCCATCTCGCGGATGGTGTTGCGGCCGTCGGTGGCGTTGGTGTGCATGTGCGGGTCGCCGCGCAGGTCGGCTCGCTCAATCAACCGGGGCAGCGCGTGGCGGGCAGCAGCCTCGATCTCGCCCAGATTCTCGCGGATCTCGGGCGGCATCCAGTCCATGCCCAGCGCGGCGTAGATTTCCTGCTCGGTGGCCGCGGCGACCGTCGAGTTGTCGTCCAGGCGGGCCAACGCCCACTCGCTCAGCGTGTAGCCCATCTTGAGGGCCCGCTGGCGGAGAGCCACATTGTGCGCCTTGGAGCCGGTAAAGTATTGCAACGCGGCGCCGTAGGAGGCGGAAGGCAGCAGGCGCACGTCCACTTGCAGGCCGTCACTCAAGTGGAAGCTCACCTTGTTTTCGCCTTTGGCGATGATGTCGTGGATGCCGGGGTAAGCGGCGACGTGTTCCACCGCGGCGGCGGTATGTTGCGGCGCGCAAGCCGGTCCAGTGGCCAACAGGTCCAGATCGCCGACGGTTTCGCGGCCTCGGCGCAGGGAGCCGGCGGGAGTGACCTTCTCAATGCCGGGAAATGCGAGCATGTAAGCGGCGATGCGGCTTGCCGCCTCCTCGGCTACGTCGATGCGGAAGCGGCCGGCGCTGCGGCGATAATCGTCGATGCCCTTGCGCAGCTTTTCGATCTGCTTTTCACCCATGCGGGGAAGGCCCGTGAGGCGGCCGGCCTCGATGGCCTCGGCAAGCTCGGTTACGTTTGCCACCTGGGCGGCGGACCACAGGAAGGCGACTGTCTTGGGGCCCATGCCGGGCAGTTTCAGCAGTTCCAGCAGACCTGCGCCGTATTTTGCCAGCAGTTCATCGCGCAACGGCAGAGTGCCGGTGGCGGCGATTGCCTGGAGGTTGGCGGCCATGCCCTTGCCGATACCGGGAATCTCGAGCAGGCGGGCCGTCTCCGGCGCGGCCGCCACGAGGTCCACGGTGGTTTGCTCGGCGGCTTCGGCGGCGCGGCGATAGCTGCGGATGCGGAAGCTGTCGCCGCCGTCGATTTCCAACAAGTCGGCGGTTTCGGCCAGCAGCCGCGCCATCGTCGCGTTGTCCATCGCGTGAGCCTCCGCAGACAGTAGAACAGATGCTGGAGATTCGGGAACGGAGGATCGCCAGGCTGGACGTTATGTGACGAACGGAATTTTCTTAGGCGCACCGCTATTACACCACCTGTCGGCGGTCTCGCCGGTAACGCCCGGACTCGCGCGGCGCTAGGCTGCGGTGTGAGCGGCGTCCTTGAAGCGGATCACTGAATCCGCTTGAGGACCTTTCTGACCTTGGACGATGTCGAACTCCACTTCATCGCCCTCCTTCAGTGTCTTGTAGCCGTCCAATTGAATCGATGAGTAATGGACGAATACATCCGGCCCGTCTTCACGTCCGATGAATCCATAGCCCTTGGCGTTGTTAAACCACTTGACCTTCCCTTTGTACTGGGCCACAGGCTCCTGCTTTCTTTGGGTCTTGCGGGGATACGGCAAGCGAGGGGATCGCTCACCGGCATTCAATATGACGAGAAATTGAGAAGAAAGGTTGGAGTTTTTTTACTACGATCTTCACAAAGTGAGACGTGAGCTCACCGTCGGAGAGTTTTTAAGGATGCGCTCGTACTGCAAGCGCATTTCTTGCGGGGCAAATGACCAGCGGAAGCTCCACGTGCCACAGTTAGTGAACGAGCGGCAGTCAAATCCCGCGAAGGGCCGCTTCGGGGGCCGGCACAGTCTGTCACTTCCCGCGTTTGCCCGCTATTTTCCGTGCGTACATCAGTATGCCGGTGAGTGTCTTTCCGTCTAGAATCGCGCCCTTCTCGATCATTTTGAGCACATCGGAGAGCTTGACCAGGCGGAATTCGATCTGCTCGTCGTCCTCCGGATGGGCATCTCCCGCTACCAGGCCTTCGGCCACAAACACTTTCATCGACTCGCCCAGGAAACCGGGGCTGGCGTAGTACTCTGCCAGCGGCTTCCATTTCCTCGCGCTGTAGCCGGTCTCTTCGGCCAGTTCGCGCTTGGCCCCGGCCAGGGCGTCTTCGCCCGCGTCGAGCTTGCCGGCCGGCAGCTCCCACAAAAACTGCTGTGCGGCGTGACGGTACTGGCGCTCGACCACAATCCAGGGGTTCTTCTTGCTTTTCGAGCTATCGATGGCCAGAATGACCACGCTGCCGTTGTGGCGGATGACGTCGCGTTCGCTCTCGCGGCCGCCCGGCTCGATCAGCCTGTCGTGGAGCACGCGGAAGAGCGGTCCCTGATAGACGACCTCGGAGCTAAGCAGTTGCGCCGTCTCAACGGCTTGGGCTGCCTTGGGGGCTTTTGCAAGCTTTTTCGCCTTGGGCTTGAGCGCCTTTTTGGCCTTAGGCTTGACGGTTTTTTTTGCTGCGGGCTTGAGCGCCTTCACCGCCTTGGGTTTCACCGTCTTCGCCGCTTTGGGTTTTACCACCTTTGCAGCTTTCGGCTTTACCGTCTTTGCCGCTTTGGGCTTTGCGCCCGCGGTCTTTTTGGCAACGTCGGGTTTGGCGTTCCGGGGCGCGGCGGACTTGGCCTTCCTGTGCTCCGTCTTGGGCTCGACCGGTATTGTATCGGCGGGTGTAGTATCCGTGGGTTCGCCGGGATTCACAGGCGTCTCGTCCGTTGGCATCTCGTCTCTCTCCTCAAAAACACATTCAGGAGCAGTATACGCACACTGCGGACAGAGTAGAACGGAAACCTCCAGTTGTGCATCGAATGCGCCCGGCGTGGCATCCTTTTAGCTAAGCCCAATTGCTCCGCGCTCTTGCGTTGAGTTGCCGTAGCGAGGAACGCGCCGGAAGCGAATGGCTGGAAGTGAATGAGTTGCTGACTGCGGACTGTTTTCCCATTACCGTTGTGCCGGGCCTGCACCGGCTGTTCCTGGACTACTGCGCGGGCAATATTGACGCGCGGAGGTTTTACGGGCCGATGCCGCGGGAATCCCGCTGGCAGGCGCGTCCTTTGATTCCGGCGCATTGGCCGGAACTGGTTCGGTTGCTGGCCGTGCAGAATCCTTCACCGGCTGCCGCGGCTGCGCTAGACGCCCTCGCCAACGGCGCCGGAGCGGTGGTTACAGGGCAGCAGGTGGGGCTGTTTGGCGGCCCGCTCTTTACGCCCTTCAAGGCGGCGACGGCCATTGCGCGGGCGCGGCAGGCGACGGCAGCGGGCCAGCCCCATGCGGCAATATTTTGGCTGGCGAGCGAAGATCACGACTTTGCAGAGATCGATCACGTCACCTTTCCGGCGGGGCGAGAGCTGCGCAAGCTGGTCTACGCAAACGCTCCCGCTGCGCCACGCCCGGTGGGCGGCATCGTGCTGGACGAATCGATTCTGCCGCTGCTCGACCAGGCATGGGAGTTGCTGGGTTCCTCCGACGCCATGGAAACTCTGGCCGAGGCCTACAAGCCCGGACGCACCTTTGCGCAGGCTTTTTCGGCCTTCTACGCGAAGGTCTTCGCCGCGCAGGGGCTGCTGGTGCTGGATGCAAGCGGAAGCGCAATCCACCGCATGGGAGCGCCAGTGCTGCGGGCAGCCGTGGAGCTAGCCGATGAACTGCACGCGGCGCTGCTCGAACGCAACGGCGCGCTCGAAGGGGCCGGCTATCACGCGCAGGTGACTGTGGGACCCCAATCCAGCCTGCTCTTTCTGATGGACAGAAGCACGGGCGCGCGCCTCGCGCTTAAGCGGATTGCTCCCAGCGCCGCCGAACCAGACGGACTTTGGCAGGCGGGCCGGCAGCGCTTTTCGGCTTCGGATTTGCTCGGCATTCTCGACGCCGAACCGGAGCGCATCTCACCCTCGGCGCTGCTGCGCCCCGTCTTTCAGGATTTTCTGCTCTCTACCTCGCTCACTATCGGCGGGCCGGCGGAGATCGCTTACTTCGCTCAGTCAGCGGTTCTCTTCGACCGCATTCTGGGCCGCATGATTGAAGTCCAGCCGCGCTTTTCGGCGACGCTCATTGAGCCGGCCGTCGGCGAGCTTCTGCGCAAGCACGGCCTCACACTGGAAGGGGTATTCGCCCAAGACCCATCGTCGCTGGCGCAGTTGCTGGCCACCCGGGCCATGCCCGTCGAGGGAAGGCAAAGACTCGACATGGCGGGCGATGCCCTTGAGGCCGAGCTAGGCCCCCTCTTGGAATGGATGGCGCAAATGGATGCCGGACTGGGCAAGTCGGCGGAGACCGCGGCCAGCAAGATGCGTTACCAGATGAGCCGCCTGCGCACTCTTGCGGCGAACTATCAATTGCAGCGCGAGGCTTCGCTGGGCCGGCAGGCCGAGGCCATCTCTCTGGCGCTTTATCCCAGCGGCGTATTGCAGGAGCGGGTCCACGGCGCGGCGTATTACCTGGCACGCTACGGCTATCAACTGGCCGCGGAGCTTAGCCTCTTGGCCGAAAATACCTGCCCAGGGCATACGGCGGTTTGGCTATAATCCTCGCGAATGGAGAGGGGGGCCTATCGTGAGAGATTTTTTCTCGTTCATGGCACTGGTTTTGCTGGTGTGTTCGGCACAGGCGCAGAAACAGCCCTGCGCCACGCCGGGCAGCAACAACGATTTCCTGGGCATTCAGACCATTCGCCTGTGGCCGGGAGACGCTCCCCAGGCCAAAGGAACCGCGTGCGAGGACACGCCGACCCTGACCGTATTTGAACCGCAACATGGCCATGGGAACGGCTCCGCCGCGGTGATCTTTCCGGGTGGCGGATATACCCACCTGGCAGGAAACCTGGAAGGGCGGCAGATTGCCGACTGGTTCACCGCGCGGGGCTTTCGCGCCTTCGTGTTGAGTTACCGGCTCTCCTCGAACGGCTACCTGCTCCCCGTTCCGCTGATCGATGCGCGGCGCGCCATTCAGACGGTGCGGGCCCGGGCGCGCGACTACCAGATCGACCCCGCCAGGATTGTGGTCATCGGCTTCTCGGCTGGCGGCCACCTGGCGGCGCTGGCTGGCACACAGTTTGTCCCCGGCAATCCGGACGCGGAAGACCCCATCGAGCGCGCCAGCAGCCGCCCGGACTATCTGGTGCTGGGCTACCCTTGGATCGGGGCCATTACCAGGGACACCTCGCACCTGAGCTACTGCAAGCTCTTCAACCTCATGGACCAGTGCGAGGCGCTGCGGGCAGCCTACTCTCCCGATCTTTTTGTCACGAAAGATACGCCGCCGACCTTCTGGTATCACACCTTCAACGACCGGACGGTGCCGGTGGAGCAGGGGTTGCGCTTCTATGAGGCGCTGGTCAAGGCCGGAGTTCCCGCCGAGGCCCACATTTTTGCCAACGGGCCTCATGGCACCGGCCTGGGCAAGGGCGATGCGGTTTTGGATCAATGGCCGGAATTGCTGGAGAACTGGCTGCGCGCTCAGGGCCTGCTGACGGCGGACAACGCGGCTGCCGGTGGCAAAACGTAGAGAATTGACTGAAAACCTAGAGGCGGACCGCCGGGAGCGGGAGTGGAAGGACTTCCCGCAGCCGGTGGCCCGCAGGACCCTGGATCGGGTCTGGGTGGTATTCTTAGTCTAGGCTTGTTTTGGGTGAAATCAAGCCCTTTTTCGCACAAAATTCCCATTTCGTGACCGCAGTCACAGGACTCCGCTGGATCGACCCCGGATTCGTTGACTTGGGAGTCCGCCCCTGATACAAAAAAGTGTTCCACTCGAAAACGCACGCATCTCACCGTCTGAGCAACCGGTACCACCATGCAAGAAATCGTTCAACAAGTCGAGGCTCTTCTGCTTGGCGCCGTACCCACGGTCCTGCTTTTCATCGTGCTGGTTCTGGCTTACCAGTTTCTGGTGCAGGGGCCGCTGACGGTTACGCTCAAGCAGCGCCGCGCCCGCACTGAGGGCGCAATAGAAGACGCGCACAAGGCCATTGCCCAGGCCGAGGCCCGGGCGGCCGAGTACGAGGCCAAGCTGCGCCAGGCGCGCGCCGAGGTCTACAAGGTTCGCGAGCAGCGTGTGCAGCAGGGCAATGCAGAGCGCGACGCAGCTTTGGACGCCGCCCGCAAGGTGGCCAGTCTCAAGGTGAGCCAGGCCAAAGCCGAGATTGAAGCCGAGGCCGGCGCGGCGCGGCGCTCGATTCAGGCCACTGCGGGAGAATTGGCTCGCCAGGTGGTCCGCGCGGTTCTGCCGCTGGCTGCCGGGGGTTCCCGTTGAGAAATTCGATTCATGTGACATTTTCAAACTGGCAAGCGCGCTTTTCCGCGGCGATTTTCCAGGTTGTATTGCTGGCGGTTTTAGGGGCTGGTGCGGCGATGATGCCGCACAGGCTGGCGGCGCAGGACTCCGCGCCCGTTGCCACGTCCCAGACCGCCCCGGCAGCAAGCGACGGAGCCAAACCCGAGGCCGGCGACTCAGAAGAGCAGCAGAACAACGCCTTCCGGCTGGAAGGGAAGCTAGTTAAGTCTACTGCCAAGGTTCTCAATCTCAGTGTCGAGACCACGGCGCGAATTTACGAGATCATCAACTTCGCCATTATTGTTTTTGGACTGAGCTTTGTCATCTTCCGCTGGCTGCCCAACTTCTGGCTACCTACCGTGATCCGCAATCGAAGCGAGAAGTTGCGCACCGACATCGAGTCGGCGCGCAAAGTGACTGAAGACGCCAACTCCCGGCTGAACGCGGTCGAGGCCAAGCTCTCGAAACTGGACGAGGAGATTGCGAAGTTCCGCGCTGAGGTGGAGGAAGAGACCGGCCGCGACGAAGCCCGCATCAAAGCCAGCCTGGAAGAAGAGAAAGCGCGCATTGTTACATCTGTCGAGCAGGAGATTGGCGTGGCTGCCGCTCAGGCTAGGCGCGGTTTGCGCCTCTTCGCCGCCGATCTGGCCGTCGAGCAGGCCGCCAAGCAGCTTGTTCTTACGCCGGAAACCGACCGCGCCCTGATCGCTGAGTTTGTGGGCGATGTAAATAGAGGAGGGCAGAACTAGATGGCCGCATTCGTTGCCCGCTATGCCACTGCCTTTCTCGATGTGGTGAACGCCGCCAAACTGGACACGGCCGCGATCGACCGGCAGATAGCTGATTTTCTAGCCACATGGGACGGCAGCCACGAGTTGCGCGAGTTCTTTGTGAATCCGGCTATTCCCGCCATTCAGAAAGTTGGCTTTCTCGACACATTGAATCGAAAGCTGGGGCTTCGGAAGGAACTGCGCAACCTGCTCGCGGTGCTCATCGACAACAATCGCATAGAAGCGGTGGCCGAAGTGGCGCAGGCGTATCGTCAACTCTTGCAGCAGCAGTTGGGAATCCGCCAAGCGGAGATTGTGACAGCGCGGAAGCTGGGCAAAGCGGAGCGCGATGCGCTCGTGACCGAAATCGCTAAACTTGCCGGCTCCCGTATTGAGGCCAGCTTTAAATTGGATGCGGCGATCCTCGGCGGCACCGTGGTGCGCATCGGCTCCACGGTCTACGACGGCTCGGTGCGCGGGCGGCTTGACAGGATGAAAGAAGCTTTGATGGCCGGCTGAAGCCGGCAAGGATCAGGGGTCAGGGATCAGAAATTACCTGCCCTAAAGAAGTCAAGTTTTTCACCGGAGCAGTATCGTAAGTCAAAGATTGAAACGAGGGGGATGAGGAGATAAGGCGGCTTTTGATCGGTGTACCGCGTACAGCGGAAGACCCCTGATCTCTGACCCCTGATCTCTGATCCCTGAGGAACGAAATGGCTCAGATCAAGGCAGACGAGATTACGCAACTTCTTCGCGAGCAAATCGCGAACTACGATTCGAAGGTCCAGGTAGACGAAGTCGGGACCATCACATCGCTTGGCGACGGCATTGCCCGCCTGCACGGGCTGGATAAGGTGATGGCCGGCGAGCTGCTCAGCTTTCCGCATGGCATTGCGGGACTGGCCCTGAGCCTGGAAGAAGACCAGGTGGGCGCTGTGGTGCTGGGCGACTATACCGAGCTCAGCGAAGGCAACGAGGTAAAGCGTACCGGCACAATTCTCAGCGTGCCCGTGGGCGAGGGCATGATTGGCCGCGTGGTGAACGCTCTGGGGCAGCCTATCGACGACAAGGGTCCCATCGCCTCCACGCAGTCTCTGCCCATCGAGCGTCTGGCGCCCGGCATCATCGATCGCCAGCCCGTGCGCGAGCCGATGGCCACCGGCCTCAAGGCCATCGACGCCATGATTCCCATTGGCCGCGGCCAGCGCGAGCTGATCATTGGAGACAGGCAGACGGGCAAGACCGCCGTGCTGCTTGACACCATCATCAACAACGCCAAGAACGATCTGATCTGCATCTACTGCGCCATCGGCCAGAAGCGTTCGTCCATCGCGCAGGTCGTTCAGACCCTGACCGAAGCCGGCGCCATGGGCCATACCGTCATTGTGGCCGCCTCGGCCTCCGAGCCTGCGCCGATGCTTTACATCGCTCCGTATGCGGCGACGGCCATCGGCGAGTTCTTCCGCGACTCAGGCCGCCACGCGCTGGTGATGTACGACGATCTTTCGAAGCACGCCATGGCCTACCGCGAAATCTCGCTGCTGCTGCGCCGTCCGCCAGGCCGCGAAGCCTATCCCGGCGACGTCTTCTATCTTCACTCGCGTCTGCTCGAGCGCTCGTCAAAGATGAGCGACAAGAAAGGCGGCGGCTCGCTGACCGCGCTGCCGGTGATCGAAACTCAGGCCGGCGACGTTTCGGCCTACATCCCGACCAACGTGATTTCCATTACCGACGGACAGATTTTTTTGGAAACCGACCTCTTCAACTCCGGCGTCCGTCCGGCGGTCAACGTGGGGCTTTCGGTTTCGCGCGTGGGCTTCTCGGCGGCCATCAAAGCGGTTAAGCAGGTGGGTTCAACGCTGAAGCTGGATCTTGCCCAGTACCGCGAGCTGGCGGCGTTCGCGCAGTTCGGCTCCGACCTCGATCCGCTGACCCAGAAGCAACTGAACCGCGGCCAGCGCCTTACGGAATTGCTCAAGCAGCCGCAGTTTCAGCCGCTCACCTGGCAGCAGCAGGCGGTGGTGCTCTTCGCCGGAACGCAAGGCTACCTCGACGATCTGAAAGTCTCGGACATTCGCGCCTTCGAGATCGGCCTGTACAAGTACATTGACGCCGCGCAAACCGCTCTGATGGACGATCTGACCAAGAAGAAGGCGCTCGACGACGATCTGCGCGCCAAACTACACGCGGCGCTGAAGGAATACTCGGCCAACTTCAAGCAAGAGCTTGAGGCCGCGGCAAAGGCGTAGAAGCAGGGACTAGGGACTATAGGGACTGAGGGACCAGGAAACAGCAGTGAGGGAATACGGGTTGGGAATGATGGAGTGCAGTTTTTTAGTCCCGAGTCCCTAAGTCCCTTACAACTGATTCATGGCGTGACTGGAAACTAAACAATGGCAAACGTACTCGATCTACGGCGTCGCATCCGCAGCGTGAAGAACACGCGGCAGATCACCAAGGCCATGAAGATGGTCTCGGCGGCCAAGCTGCGGCGCGCGCAGGAGCGGGCGCTGGCTGCGCGCCCCTATGCCAAAATGATCACCAGCGTGCTGGAATCGCTGACTCGCCGCGCGGAAATATTCGATCCCGAGACCGGTAATCTGCGCCATCCGCTCTTTGCCACCCGTCCCGAGAAGCGGGTGCTGCTGATCGTCGTCAGCGGGGACAAGGGATTCGCCGGCGCCTTCAACGCGAATATCCTCAAGACGGCCTTCCAGTTCATCGGCGGGAACCCCGACCTAGAAATCGACGTTGAGGCCGTGGGCCGCAAGGGCCGGGATCAGATGCGGCGTCATTATCCCTCCGCAGCCTACTCGGATCAAACCGACGATCAGGGCAACAGCGTGAAGATTCGTGAACGCAAGGCCAAGATCGAGGTCACCGGCGACCATCCGGGGATGCTCCTCAAGCTTGAGAGCCACCGCGTATTCGAACTAGCCCAGAGCATCATCTCCCGCTATGTACACGAGGAGATCGATGCCGCCTATGTGGTCTACAACGAGTTCAAATCGGTGATCGCGCAGAGGCTGGTGGTTGAGAAGCTGCTGCCAATACTCAAGATCGGCATTCCGCAGATTACCGGCGCGACGGAACCTACAGCCGAGGAGCGCGAACGAGCCGCCGAGGCCGCGGCCAGCGCAGGCATTGAGCTTGAACCCGCGGATACGCAGGAGGCCGATGAGGAAGCGAAAAAGTTCGGCACCGCACAAGTTGATTACATCTACGACGAGCCAGCCGAAGAACTCTTCAAAGGACTCCTCCCGCGTTATGTCAGCTCCATGCTCTATCACGCCATGACGGAGTCGGTGGCTGCGGAACACGCGGCCCGCATGACAGCTATGGATTCGGCAACCAACAACGCCTCAGACATGATCGACTCGCTCACGCTGCATATGAATCGCGTGCGTCAGGCGGCCATTACCAAGGAGATCATCGAGATTGTTTCCGGCGCCGCGGCGCTGTAAGGGCTTCACATGAAGTTCCGCGAGCTTTTGCAAACCGAGATATGGAGCAAAAGGACATCGCAGAAGATTATTTTTTGGGCTGGAATCGTTTTTGTAATTGCATCGGTTGGATTTGGCGCTTGGCATTTTGTCGAAGTGAATTGGTTGACCCCCTGGGAACGCAGCGCGGGTAGGGTAGCACTAACCCAGATTGATGCATTGCAAGATGCGGGACCGCTGAGTGACCAGGAGTTTGAAATTCGATGGAAACAGGCAAAGGAGAAGGTGCAAGCGGCTGACGGGGCGGCAGTGACATACCGGGACAATTCCATACAAATGGATTTGTACTGGTACTTCGCTGGAGTCGAGTTGGAACGAAGCAAGGTTCAGAACAAGAAGCGAACAGATGAGTTGGTCCAGCAAGGGCGGATTCGCAGGTGGGACCGGGACGAGGAAAGCGACAAAAAGATCGATGCGGTTTTGAATGATCTGAATCGTGCCCGTCGTGCCGCATTGCACAAAGAACTGGACTAGCGAAGGTTCGGAATTTTAAGAAGGCGGAAAAAATGGCAGAAAACATCGGCAAGGTAATTCAGGTCTCCGGTCCGGCGGTAGACGTGCAGTTTGAAGAAGCGACAATGCCGGCAATCTATCAGGCCCTGCGCGTCACCAGCGAAGGCTTCACCGTGCCCGCGCCCATTTCGGTAATCCTCGAAGTGCAGCAGCATCTGGGTGAGGGCCGCGTCAGGACCGTTGCCATGCAGGCCACCGACGGCATGGTGCGCGGCATGAAGGTCATTGACCTCGGCGGGCCGATTCGGGTTCCCGTGGGCAAGCAGACGCTGGGCCGCGTGATCGATGTCGTCGGCAATCCGGTAGACAACCTCGGCCCTATCGGCGAGACGACGCGCATGCCCATCCATCGCCCCGCTCCGCTGTTCGACGAGCAGACCACCCATGAGGAGATGTTCGAGACCGGCATCAAGGTCATCGACCTGATCCAGCCGTTTTTGAAGGGCGGCAAGATCGGCCTTTTTGGCGGCGCTGGCGTGGGCAAGACGGTCGTCATCATGGAGCTCATCAACAACGTGGCCAAGAACCACGGTGGCTACTCCGTGTTTGCAGGCGTAGGCGAGCGCACCCGCGAGGGCAACGACCTGTGGCTGGAGATGACCGAGAGCGGCGTCATCAAGCCCGGCAAATGGCAGGACTCAAAGTGCGCCCTGGTCTACGGGCAGATGACCGAGCCGCCGGGAGCGCGCTTGCGCGTGGCGCTGACGGGCCTGACGGTCGCCGAGTACTTCCGCGACGTCGAGGGGTCGGATACACTGCTCTTCATCGACAACATCTTCCGCTTCACGCAGGCCGGTTCCGAGGTATCCACGCTGCTGGGCCGTATGCCCTCGGCGGTGGGCTACCAGCCCAACCTGGCCACCGAAATGGGCGAGTTGCAGGAGCGCATTACCTCCACCAGCAAGGGTTCGGTCACCTCGGTGCAAGCCGTCTATGTGCCCGCCGACGATTTGACCGATCCGGCCCCGGCCACCACCTTTGCACACCTGGACGCGACCACCGTGTTGAGCCGCCCGCTGTCGGAACTGGGAATCTACCCGGCCGTCGATCCTCTTGCCTCGACCTCGCGCATTCTTTCGGCGCGCATTGTTGGCCAGGATCACTACGACGTGGCGCAGGGCGTCAAACGCATCCTGCAACGCTATAAGGATTTGCAGGACATCATCGCCATTCTCGGCATCGACGAGCTCTCCGAGGACGACAAGCTCACCGTGGCCCGCGCCCGCAAGGTGCAGAAGTTCCTCTCGCAGCCCTTCCATGTGGCCGAGACGTTTACCGGCATCCCCGGCGCGTATGTCAAGGTGGCCGACACGGTGCGCAGCTTCAAGGAGATCATCGCCGGCAAGTACGACGATATTCCCGAGCAGGCCTTCTACATGAAGGGCGCAATCGAGGAAGTGCTGGAGACGGCGGAGAAGTTGAAGGCGAGTGTATAAGGCAGGGACTAGGGACGTAGGGACCGGTGGCGTACCAGGCAAATTTGTGGCAGTGACTTCGACCTGTTGTTTTTCCTAGTCCCTATGTCCCTAGTTCCTTAGTCCCTCGAAAGGTGTTTATGGCAGACGAATCCAATCTACTCCGCGTCCGGCTGGTGACGCCCGAGCGCACGCTCTGTGAGCTCGCGGCCGTCGCGGTGGAGTTGCCCGCGAAGTCGGGCTATATGGAGGCGCTCTACGGCCACGCGCCGCTGGTGGCCGAGCTGGGCGCGGGCGACGTGATTGTGCATGGCGGCGGGGACGGCGATTCCGGCGGCTCGGCGAGCGTGACGCACTACAACGTGAGCTGGGGTTTCGCCGAGGTGCTGCCCGACCGGGTCACCATCCTGGCCTCCGACGCGCTCAAGCCCGAGGAGATCGACGTGCCCCGCGCCAACGAGCAACTGGAACGCGGCCACAAGCAGTGGAACGAGGCCGGCGACAGCGAAGAGAAGTACACCGAAGCCCTCCACGTCATAGCCGAAGCCGAAGCCAAACTGGCCACGGCGGCGGAAAAGCACTGAGGCAGCTCAGCGGATTTGTAAGAATCGGCATAGGGGGGAGAGTCGCCTCTCCTCCCCTGCCACACCACCGGACATGCGGGTCCGCATCCGGCGGTTCGGACGGATTGAGCTAAGGACCGGTGAACAACCTTGGAACTCCAAGCGC
>Ga0182016_10000112_pt1 | contig 89562 bp, 73 predicted proteins | sample 712S2MmetaG_FD_120491 | JGI IMG/M metagenome (GOLD analysis project Ga0182016, IMG submission 120491) | Permafrost microbial communities from Stordalen Mire, Sweden - 712S2M metaG | ecosystem: Environmental > Terrestrial > Soil > Wetlands > Permafrost | place: Sweden: Stordalen | collected...
CGCCCCGAGTGGAGCCGAGCGGCGAATCGCACGGTGCTCTCCGACGCACAGCTTAATGCCGCGCATGCCGGTGGTAAGCAAGGCAGAGACTCGGATCACTTGGAACCATTTTCTTTTTGTGGGGCTTTTCCTGGGGACTGTCAGGAGACATCCGCGCCAGTCATCGGCAACCGCTCCTCATCGCGGTCGCGGCTCGGCAACGGGCGTTGCGTGTTTCCTGTCGCTCACCGAGCCGCGACCGCGAGAAGTTGATGCTGAGCTTCGTGCATTCCTCTATGGCGCCCTACCCAACCAGATTCATGCTTGCCGCGACCCTTCTGGCGCTTTCGGCTTCTGCCGCCGATTCACGCCAGCCCACCCAGGATGGGCTGGTCTATGGCGAGGCCGATGGCCAGCGGCTCACCATGGACTATTACGCTCCGAAGGGGCCCGGCATCCATCCCATCGCCATTGTCATCCACGGCGGCGGCTATCGGCGCGGCGATAGCAAGAGCGGCAGCGAGGCCTATTGCGCGGACTTCCTGGCGCCGGCCGGATACGCCGTGTTCTCCATCAATTACCGCCTTGCGCCCCTGTACCCCTATCCGTATATGGTCTACGACGTCGAACGCGCCGTCCGCTATCTTCGTCATCATGCCGCCAACTGGAATGCGGACTCGGCCAGGATCGCCTTGGTGGGAGGCTCCGCCGGCGGATTCCTCAGCAACATGGTGGGTCTGGTCGGCGCGCCCGGCGATCCCAAAGCCGCCGATCCGGTGGACCGGGAAAGCGCCAAAGCCCAGGCCGTGGTCACTCTGTTTGCGCAGAGCAGCTTCGCCACCGTCCCCTTAAATGCGGATGTGCATGCCCTGCTCGATCCCTTGATCCGGCAAAAAGGCGAGACCGAAGCTCTCAAAGAAGCGTCTCCGATTACCTACGTGACCGGGAACGCGCCGCCGTTTCTCCTTATCCTGGGCGACAAGGACGAGTACATTCCGTTTACCGAGGCGACCAATCTCCAAACCGCGCTGCGGCATGCCGGCGTGGTTTGCGACATTATCCGAATTCCCAATGGCACCCACGGTACCGGCGCCTGGCACACGATCCCGAACGTCCCCGATTGGGAACGCCAAATGACCGAGTGGCTAAACCGGACCCTGCGCCACCAGGGCCCGGTGGGAGAGGGTATTCGCCAACGCCAGCCCAAGCCCTGACGGTGGGATATGCTTTAGCCTGCCCGCTTGGAGCTCTCGAGCCCTCTCCATTACCGTGCGTAGGATACTGTTGATCCGGGTCGAGTAACCCGGGCCGTACGGCCTCTCAAAGGAAGAGGTCGGCAGGCACGTGGAACAGCTCGGCGAGCTTCTTCGCCTGCGCCTTGCTGATGGCCCGCTTTCCACTCACAACCTCGGAGGCTATGCCGCGGGAACTAAACACGTCGAGCAGGTCGCGCTGGCGCAGGTCGTGTTCTTCCATGAGGCTGCGCAACCGGCTGTCGGGCGTCGATCCTTCGAGGGCGTAGTTGGCGTCCTCGAAGGCTTCGATCAGCACTGTCAGGAGCTCGGAGTATTCCCGCTCTTCCGGCGTGAGCTGGTCATGGCGATTGTCGAGTTGCTCCAGCTCGGCGATTAGGCGCGCATTCTCTTCCTCGGTACGAATGACAGCCGGCACCTTGCGCGCCAGCAGACGGCCGTAGCGCTTTGGATCTACTTCGAGCACGGAATTCTTCATCGCTTCTTCCAATCCTCCCTGCTGTATTCCTCGTGCGTCAACATGTGGCGAATGTAGACCTTGCCAGTTTGAAAGTTGATGCGCGTGGCCAGCCGGTACTTGTCCCCCCCAATGTTGAAGATCGTGAACTCACCGACCGCATCGGCGTGCGGATATGTCCTGCGCACATCCACGATACTAGTCCATCGCAATCGCTTCGCTATCCGATACCAGTCATCGAGCGGCGTCTCCGCGTCCTTGTGCGCGTCGGCGAACTCGCGAAGCGCCTTGCGGCTGATGACGCGCACGACCATATGCTCTCAAAATGAGAGCATGTTGTCAAGAGTGGGAGGAGACGAGACCGCAGGAGCATGCTGCTGGCGAAAGCGCCTGCGCCACGATCGGAAGTCGGGCGGGCGCCGCTTTAGGCTGTGGTTTCTTCTACTGCCAACTCCGCCCAACCCGGCAGCGTTGCCGGCCGATTGTTCAGAAACACAATCTTCCGCGTCTTGGGGAAGGGCAAATTGGTCGCGAGCGCGCGGTTATACAGATTGTAGGCGTTCAGAATCTGGCGATACTCGGGATTGGTGGTGTCGAGCCAGGAACTCTTGGCGGGCAAGCCGCCGCCCCAGCCTATCGAGATCACGCAAGCGCCTTTTTCGCGGGCGGCAGCCAGGTGTTGCTCCAGTTCTGTCAGGCTCTTGTCCAGCAATCCGAGACCAGACCAGGAAGCGTACTGGCGCTGCAGGGCCAGCAGGCCGGCGGCGTAGATATTGGCGGCTTCGAAGATTTTGGCGCGGCCGAAGCCGTCGGGCCAGCGCACGGCACGGCGAATTTCAGGCTGCAGAAAGAACGCCCGTTCGTCCCAGCGGCCGGTGAACGTGGAACCGGGAACGGCCATTTCGGCGAAGAACGGCGTACTGTCGTCGGGGCGGTTGCCATCCACCGCGCCGCGCGGGCTTTGCTTCCACCCCAGCGCATAGCCGGCGCCGCGTGCCGCCAGCGTCGAAGTACGCAGCAGGTGGACCTTGAACTGGCCGGTGGCGACGGTAGCCGAATCGCCGGTTCCCACGAAACGCATGCGGTTCGAGCCGGCCGGCCCGAGCGCATGTTCTTCCACGGCTTCGGCCGGATGGCGCGGCGGACGCTCGCCCTGCATGCGCTTTACCGTATCTTCCAGCAGGCCGGCGCGCCAACTGGCGAACAGCATGCCGGTGCGCAGCGCGCCTTTGATGGCGGCCCCGGGCAAATACGGTCCCGATGGGCCGGCGGCAAACGTCGGAATGTGGAGGCTATCGCCGGCGGCGCGGTTCCAATACTGTGAATAGGCGGCGTTTTCGAAGGGAATGCGGCGGCCGGCAAAATTCTGCGCGAACCCGCCCCAGGACGCAAAATCGAGTTTTTCGGCCTTTTTCAATTGCGCCAGATAGCCCTCCAGGCGCGGGCCCTTGGCCAGCAGGCGGAAGATGCGCCACTGGTCGAGCACATTCACATGGTCCTTCCACACCATGTAGTCGATGGGGCTGAGCTTGCGGCCATCGCCTACCAGCAGCGGGGTAAGACAGGTCAGGCGGTAACGCATCAACCCACCTCCGGAAGCGGAACGGAAACGGCGAATCCGGCGCGGAAAACGGGGTGGGCGGCGCCATCCGGGGCCACGTCCCGCGCGCCGCCGCTCGGAGCCGAAGCGGCGAAAAGCACCGAGCCTTCGGCGACCAGTTGCGCGGTCTTCTTGAGTTCTCCGGAACTCACCACGCGGCCGGCGCGGGTTACCAGCATATAATTGCCGCGCGTCCAATCCACGGTGTCGGCGGGCGCGGGCGTGAAAAGGGAAAGCAGCCAGTGCGCGGTGGCCGGGGCGGGGCGTTCGAGCGATCCCTTGGGCTTAAGTGCCGGAGCAGGCGACTCGGGTGGTTCGGGCGTGGGCGTGGGTGACGGCTCGACGGCTCCCTCGGAGTTGGGAGCCGGATTCGCGGATTCGGGTGGTTCGGGCGTGGGCGACGGCTCGACCACTCCCTCACGGTCGCGGCTCTGACTGGCGGCCTCGGGGACCGGCGATGGGACTGGCTCAGTGGACTCGAGGTCGGGCGCGGACGACGACTCGACGGCTCCCTCGGAGTTGGGGGCCGGATTCGCGGATTCCGGTGGTTCGGGCGTGGGTGACGGTTCGACCGCTCCCTCAGGGTCGCGGCTCTGACTGGCGGCCTCGGGGACCGGCGATGGGACCGGCTCAGTGGACTCGAGGTCGGGCGCGGACGACGATTCGACGGCTCCCTCGGAGTTGGGGGCCGGATTCGGGGATTCCGGTGGTTCGGGCGCAGGTGACGGCTCGACCGCTCCCTCACGGTCGCGGCTCTGACTGGCGGCCTCGGGGACCGGCGATGGGACCGGCTCGGGGGACCCGGGGTCGGGCGCGGACGACGATTCGACGGCTCCCTCGGAGTTGGGGGCCGGATTCGGGGATTCCGGTGGTTCGGGCGCAGGTGACGGCTCGACCGCTTCCTCACGGTCGCTCTCGCTCGGGCTTTCGGGCACCTGGGAGGGCGCGGGCGGTACCGGAATTGGTGCAACCAGCGGCGCCACCTCGATCTTTTGGCGGACCGAGGCTTCGGCGGATTTCGGCGCCGGAGCGGGCAAGATCATTTCCGGCAACCAGCCTTCGGTGAATTCCGGCGGCGCGGCGTGGCCCCATCCTTGCGAGCGTTCGCCTCCGAAGCCGCTATCGGCCAACAGGCGAAAAGCTGCCTTCACCCGATCGCTCCAGCGCTCGCGGGAGGCTTCATCGGCGAAGGAAACCAGGGTCCACAAGCCGGCGCCCGGGCGAAATTCCAGGCACGCCACCGAGTGCCGCTCGCCCAGGCCGGTGAGACGGTCCACGGCGGCATGAAAGCGCAGGCTGGAACGGAACGGACCCGTCTTGCCAACCGGCAGCAGGCACTGGCTGGCGCCATCCACGGTCCACGCCGAATCCACCAGCGGTGCCGCGGCAACCAGCGACGGGATCAAGCTCAGCGGCACGAAGCGGGCGCTCTTCCAACGCACCCGGGAAGACAGCAGCGCGGGCGACGACGGCGGCCACAAGGTGCGCGGAGGAACCACCAGGTTCACCTCTTCCACGAACGGGTAGCATGAGCTGAACGCCACAGCCGCGACGCTGCTGCGGGCGGTCGCTCCCAGCCACTCGTCGAAGGTGCCGAGCCGTTCCATGGCCGCCGAAACGGCGCCGTACAGCGAATCGCTGTGATACACCGCATCGACGTGATTGCGCGCGCCGGAATCGGGACCGATCCGCCACGGGCCGGCAGGGGTTAGCCGCACGATCATGCCCGGTTTGATAGCCGGCTTGTTCGAACCTGGTTGCATGAAAACCCGGATTCCTTATTCCTCGCGCAGGAAGGCGAAGGCGGATTCCTGTACGGCGGATTGCACCGCGGCCAGGGTCGCGCCCGCCGCGATTTCCTTTTCGGCCGCGCCGGAGGCGTAATAATTCCTGCCGCGCCACGCCAGCCGCAGGCCGGAGAAGCCGATCCGTCCGCTGCCGCGCGAACCGCCGCCGCCCAGAGAATCGTCTTCCAGCAAACGCAAGCCTTCGAGCACGCGCAGGAATAGCGGCGCATCCTCCTCGCAAAGCACGTCCATCACCAGGCGAACCTTGAAGCGCGCCCCCGCGGGAACCCGCTCGAGAGTGCGCGGGTTAGCCTGGGAGGTGATGCGGTCGATGGCGTTTTCGCTCTTGACCTCGGTCAGCTCGTCGTCCAGGTTCTCGCGCATCTGCGGGGTGATGCTTTCCGGATCGAGCGGCGCGTCGAATACGCTCAGCCGGGCGGGAGTCGCCTGCGAGGTTTCCAGCGTTTCCCCCTGCACGCGTTCCATCCGGCCGGGACTGCGGCCGAACAGCAGGCAGATTTCGTCGTCGGGCCGGTCGCTCTGGTGAATGCGCACTTCCTGGCCTTTGCGGCGGGAAAGGTAGACCAGTTCGGCGGGGACCGCCAGGCCGGAACTTTGTTCGAGCAGGGAGCGGATCTTGCCGCGCAGCGAACTGCCGGGCACGTAGGGACGCCCAAACGCGTCTTTCACCACGGGATTGTCCGAGCCGCCGATTTCGAGCGAGCCCTTGCCGGCGCCCACGTGCAGGCCCGTCTCGCACGCCAGAACGCCTTCCAGAATCAGCTTACCGATGAGTTTCAACTCGGTTTGAGAGGTATGTGCGCTCATGCTTTACTCGTTGTAGGCCACAATGGCCTCGAACAAATCCTTGAACCGCTCGTAGCCGCGGGAATCGTTCTTGCGGGTGACCTGCAGCAGCAGCTTTTCAAGCTGGTCGAGACTGCGCAGGCCGTGACGCGCGATGGTGTAGGCCAAACGCGCGCGCAACATCACGAACTCATGCTGGCGCTCGCCTTCCGGCGCGCGCACGGCGCGGCGAACCGCACTGTAGAGGCGGCGCAACTGAGTCTTGGTGCCGGAATCCATATCGCGCATGCGGCTGACCACCGCGTGCGCCTGGTTGTCGAGATAAAGACTGTCCTGGATAAGCTTGTCCAGGTCGATTTCGGGAGGCCCCTCAGGGCGTCCGCGGTCGAAGCCGCGCCGGTCTCCCCGGTCTCCGCGTTCACCACCCCGCTCGCCGCCGCCCCGTTCACCGCCAGGACCGCGCCCTTCGCGCGGCGGACGGCTTTCCCGATTGCGTTGTTCCGTTTCCTGTGCCATCTGCTAAACCTCTTGGAACGAGCCGAGGGTCCGTTCCCCAATGTCGCGGCTCGGTTAAACCTCCGTCACCAGGCGGGCCCATTCGAGAGCCACCAGGCCGGCCGGGCGAAGCTTGATTTCGGCCGTCTTGCGTCCCGCCAGCTCGCTGATCAGGTGGGAACGCAGTTTTTGAAATTCGCGGTCGCGCGTGCCGCTCAAAATACGGTTGAAACGCCGCTGAAATTGCCAGCTATGCTGGGTCTCGCTGTCGTCGGCGTCGCGCCGGTAGAAGGCGCGCAACTGGTACAGAAGCTGTTTGGACATGCGGAAATCCCGCACCAGGCGGGTGACGGTATCCTTCAGCTCCGACGCGTCGGAGAGGCGGCGCCATTCCAGCACCCGCCCCAGCAGATAAATGCAATCCTTGTCCGCGCTCTTGGCCAGCTCCAGGTTGCGGCCGGCCTCCTCGTAAACCGAAGCCAGCGGGTAGTAGGTCTCCGGCGCCAGCGCGATCGCCATGGAAATTGTCTTACCCTCGGGGCCGGGATAGTCCTTCAGGTTCTCTTCGGTAAAGCGATGGAAGAGGCGCTGCACCTCGCGGGCCAGCGCGATCAGCGAGTCCCACGCGCCGTATACCGCGAAATCGTCGCCCCCGCAATAAATAATGCTGACCTTCTTCCAGAATTCGGGCAGGGAACAGATCACTTCCAATTCGCCTGCGAAAAACTGCTTATACAGAACCGACAGCGGCACGTGCTCTTCGATAGAATGCACGCGGCGGAGCCGCAACCCGAAATTGTCCACGTCGCCGCGAAGCACACCCCACGCCGAACGGCCTTGGGCGCGGCGCGCCAGGGTTTGCACCGGTGCGGCGGCTTTGCCGTCGTCGGAGGGCGCGGCATGGCGAGCCAGCAGGATCCCGTCCGGCGACAGATTGGGCGTGATGCTCCAGCTATACTTACCCGGACCAGGCGTGACTTTGCCGGGTTCCTCCGGCGACCAGCCGACTTCGGACGCTTCGCGGAGCTTGGCCCCGAGCTCTTTGGCGAAATAAGCGTCGCCGGTGGTGTTGGAGGCACGCGCGCGGGGATCGAAGGCGCCGGCCGCCGAGGCCCCCAGCGGTGCGTTGCGCTTCCGGTGCAGCTCTTCGTTGAGCCGTTTGCGGATCACCGCCCAATCCCCCAGATTGTCGGTGATGCCCCAGATCAGGCGCACCACGCCGGCGCTCCAATCCGCGATTTGCGCCGCGGCGGCGGATAAAAACGCTTCGGCGGCCGTGCGCGCTTCTCCGGGCAGCACCACCAGGAACTGCCCGCCTCCGCTCGAACCAAGCAGAATGCGGGCCAGACCGAGATCGGCCAGCAGCGCCCTAGGCAACACTTCGCATAGCAAAGAGATCCACTGGGAGCGGCCGGTAACAAGGTCTTCACCCGCCGAACGGGCGGGGCGCGCCTCGGCCGCGCCGGCCAACAGAAACTCTTCCGTTCCCAGGATTTTGCCTTGCAGCAGGATTTGTTCCGCCATCTAACCGGGGCCTTTTGAATGCTAACTGTAGCACAGAATCTTGAGAGGGAAGGCGCTTTCGGCCGACTCTACTTGTATGAGAGATAGACCCGCCGCGCGAAACCGTAAAGAAGAGGGACGCCGGGTACAGCGCCGTTCCCTTGCCGCCGGTTTGGGGATTTGGCTGGCGCTCGCCGCAATTTCGACCGCATGGGCGCCCCTAGGCTGCGCGCAAACTCCGATGCGAGCCCGCGTGGCGCCCGCCCGGCCAGCGGCGATGGATCACCTGACCGATGCGCAATTGGAGGCCGAGATTCACGCCCGGCTGGCGCGGTCGAAAATCGGCGCGGATAAATTCCAGGTCCATGTGCAAGGCGGGGTGGCGACGATCGATGGGAAAACCGATGTGTTGCAGCACAAAGGCGCGGCCACGCGCATGGCGAAGTCCGCGGGCGCGTTGAGCGTCCGCAACCGGGTCCAGTTGAGCGACGCCGCCAGACAGCGCGCGTCCGCCAACCTGGCGGAAGGCCGCCGGCGGGCGCAGATCAGCCGCGGAGAGCCCCGCAGCGAACCGCGTGGCGCCGCGCGCTCCGCCAATATCGCCCCTAAAGCCGCGCCGCCCGTGCGACCCCGGCCGGGAACGTCGGCCAACGCAGGCGGCACCGCGGGGCAAAGCCGCTAAATACACGGCCCGTCGCCGCTTGTTTACCGAGCCGCACCGCCGAGTGGGACAGGCCTCCTGGCCTGTCGGCGGCTGGAAGAGCCGTTTGGCGGCTACGACAGGCCGGCAGGCCTGTCCCACCAAGTACGTCACCGTAGTTCCGAACGCGAGCAGTAAGGATAGGTTACACTCCTGTCTAATGGCCCTGAACCGCAGAGCGTTCGGCGCCGCGATGGCGGGCGCCCTCGCGGGCGTTGCCGCGCGCGCCATTCCACGCCGGCCCCAACTGACGGTCTGCATTCTGCTGGAGCATTTCCAGCCCGATCTGGTGGATTCCGCATGGCAGCGCCTCGCTCCCGGCGGTTTCCGCCGGCTGCTCGAGCATGGCGCTTACTTCCCCGATTGCCGCCACCTGGCCAGTACCTTTTCTTCCACCACCCTGGCCACTCTGGCCACCGGTGCCTGGCCCACGCAGCACGGCATCGTGGCGGATTGGTGTTACGACCGCGCCACCAGGAAACCGCTGCGTCTCGGCTACGAGGAACTGCTGGCCACCACCCTCGCCGAACAGGTGGCGGCGCAGGATCGCACCCGTGTCACCGCGGTGACGCTCGATCCATTGCATGCCCGGCTCGTTACCGGCTTCACCCCGGCCAGCCGCTACTGGATGGACGACAGCGGCCGCTTTGCCGCTTCCGGTTCCGAGCCCGATTGGCTCGACCCGTTCAACCGCAGCCATTCGCCCGACGCTCTGCGCGACGCCCGTTGGATGGCTCAGGGCGCCCGCCCCGAGGCGCCTCCCCTCCGCGTCCTGCGCTATGATGCCGCCCGCCCCAGGGAGTTCCTGGAACTGTACCGGGCGTCGCCGTTCGCCCAGAACACCCAGATTGAACTGGCCTCCGAGGCGATCCTGCGCGAGGGCCTGGGCCGCAACGGCATCTTCGACCTGGTGTATCTGGTGGTTTCCTCCTCCGCCCTCCTCGGCTACGAAACCGGATCGCGATCCCCCTTGCTGCAACAAATGATTCTGCGCCTGGACCGGGATCTGGCCAGCCTGGTGGACCTTCTGAGCCGCGAATTTGGCGATGCCGGCTTCAACCTGATTCTCGCCGGTGGCCACGGCGCCCCGCCGCTGCCCTCCGACGCCGCCCGAACCCGCCTGGCCGTCAACGGCGAATCCGTGGCCCAGACCATCGAAAAAGCCCTGGCGGCGGCCAAACTGGGGCACGTGGCCGCTTACCTTTACCCCTTTGTCTACCTCGATCCGGACCCGGCCGCGAATCTCGACACCGTACGCGACCGCGCCGCCTCGGCCGCCATGACCCACCCGGCCGTCGCCGCCGCGTTCACCGCTTCCGGCGCCTGCTCGGTCCATAATCAATGGGAAGAACGCTTTCGCAACAGTTTCCATCCCAAGCGCTCCGGCGACCTGATGCTCTCCTACCAGCCCGAGTACGTCGAAGACTACGGCCAGAAGCGCGGCATTTCCTACGGCTCTCTCTATAACTACGACGCTCGCACCCCGCTGTGCCTCTATGGGCCGCAGTTTGTCTCCGGCGTCTTCGATCAGCCGGTCGAAAGCGTCGATCTGGCGCCCACTCTGGCCCGCGCCCTCGGCGTGGCCTCGCCCTCCTCCGCCGCCGGCAGGGTCTTGAGCGAGGCCCTCATCGAATGACCCGCCGCCCTTCTTCTTTCGTAGCGCCGGCGATCTTGTCGCCGGTGTTTTTTGGTTGCGGACACACCACTCCGGGCGCGCCCTCGCCTGAACCCCTATGAGCGCTCCCGATTCCCTTCTCTCCACCAGCCTCTGCGGCATCCCCCTCCGCAACCCCATCCTGGCTGCCTCCGGTACCTTTGCCTATGGCGTCGAATTCGCCGGCATGGTGAACCTGGAGGCCCTGGGCGGCCTGGTCGTCAAAGGACTGTCCCGCGAGCCCATCGAGGGCAATCCGCCGCCCCGCGTGGTTGAATCTTCCGCCGGCATGATCAACTCCATCGGCCTCCAGAACATCGGCGTGCGGGCCTTCGTCAAGGACAAGCTTCCCCAATTGGCCAGGATCGATACCGCCGTCTTCGCCAACGTCTTCGGCTACGAAATCGCCGACTACTGCGAAACGATTCGGGTGCTCGAAGACCACCACGGCCTGGCCGGCTACGAGCTCAACGTCTCCTGCCCCAATACCAGCCACGGCGGCATGTTTTTCTCCAGCGATCCCAGCCTGCTGGCCGAGGTGGTCCAGGCGGCGAGACGGGTGGCGCACCGGCCTCTGATCGTCAAGCTGTCTCCCAATGTGGCCGCCATCGAACCACTGGCTCGCGCCGCCGAACAGCACGGCGCCGACGCTCTCTCGCTGGTCAACACCTTCCTGTCCCTTTCGGTCGACGCCCGCACCCGCCGGCCCCGCATCGGAGCCGGTTTCGGCGGTCTTTCCGGCCCCGCTATCAAGCCTTTAGCCCTCCGCCTGGTTTACCTGGCCGCTAACGCCGTCAAGATTCCCGTGGTCGGTTTGGGCGGCATCGCCTCGGGAGAAGATGCCGCCGAATTCCTGGTCGCGGGCGCTACCGCCGTCGAGGTTGGTACCGCATCCTTCTGGAATCCCGCCGCAACCGTCGCCATTGCCCGCCAATTAGGCGCATTTTGTCGCCGCGAAAGACTCCGTAGCGTAACTGAATTGGTCGGTTCTTTACAGTTCCGTCAGGGATTGTAAATCTATGTAAGAATCCTCGTAAGTATTGCAAGTAATTGAGTTAAGATCCATTAACAATCCACACAATAAAAAACTTCGATTTGGTTTGAAATCCCATCTGACGTATCATGAATTTAGAAACGGCAAACGTCCCGGACGCCGATTGCAGGTTCTACAAAAAACCGCAAGGAATGACAAAACCTATGAAGAAATCGCTGCTTTTGATTGGATTAGTGTCTCTTTCGAGCCTCAGCTTCGCCGGAACGAAAATCTACGAGTTGACTCTGGTTTCAACCTCCCAGGTGGGCACGGCGCAACTGCCGGCTGGCAACTACAGACTGAAGCTCGATGGCAGCACGGCCATCTTCACCAACGCGCGCACCGATAAGTCGGTGTCGACCGCCGTGAAGTTGGAAACCAATGCCAAGAAATTCTCCAACACAATAGTGGATTCGATTAAGGACGGCGCTGCGGACCGTGTCGAGTCGATCAAGTTAGGCGGCTCCACGACCCAGCTCGACTTCAGCTACTAACTTACAAGTTCTCGAGCGCGGACACGCGCGGCAGGCGTTCGCTGGCCGCCGCGTGTGCCCGCGGTTTATTTCTGCTTTTCCTCCAGCATTACCTTCAGTCCGGCAATTTCGCGCTTCAGTCTTTTCTCCCTCCCCACCAGCAGCAAAACATAGACCACCACAATCGCCCAAGCCACGATCATGGCGGCGCTCAGAAATCGGTAGCCGTGCTGTAGCCGGGCGATCTCGCGCGCAACATCGTCGGAAGTAAGTTGAGCAAACAGGTATGGCATAAGTATTTCGAAAGTAACTTAGCATCCGGCGATCAGCTCTCAGCTAAACCGAAAGAGCTGATCGCCGACCGCTGATCGCTGAACGCTTTCTTCAAAACGCGTGCGCCATGCGCCGCATCGCGTCCAGTTCCCGCTGCGCGTCCTCCTGCCGTAAACGAACCATGGTCAGAACCGCGCCTAGCAGAACCATGGCAGCCATGTTCCACAGAAACACCCCGAGCCACTCGGCCGGAAAACTGCCACCGCCCCAGAAAACCGGCTGCGGGTGCTGGGTCCGCCACCATTTGATCGAGAAAATCACGATTGGCACGTCGATAAACGCCAAAATAGAAAATACCGCGGCGAAAGTGGCCCGCTGCGTCGGCTCCTCGATCGCCCGGCGCAGCATCATGTAGCCGGCGTAAAGCAGCCAACACACCAACGCCGACGTCAGCCGCGCGTCCCACGCCCACCATACGCCCCAGGCGACTCGGCCCCAGATCGACCCGGTCACAAGATTTCCCGCCAGCAGCACCAATCCCACTTCGGTCGCCGAAACCGCCAGCGCGTCGTAACGAAAGTTTCTCGTCGCCAGGAAAAGCACGCTCGCGACCAGCGCGACGAACGAGCCCAGCATCGCCGCAATCGCCATCGGCACATGAAAGAAAATGATTTTGAAGATGATTCCCTGACTCGCTTCTTCCGGCAGCCCCGCAATCACGTAAATATCGCGGGCAAAAATGACGATTGCCGCCGCGCCCGCCAAGTAAACAATCTTGTCGCGCATCGCGCCCTCTTCCTTTCCAGCCAGATCCAAATATATCGCACCGCGGCCGCCCGGAGCCGGCCGCCCTTCGTTGACTTCCCAACTTTCAACGTGCTAAAGGTTAGCGGTTGCCCGAGCCAACGCCGTGAGCCATCCACTAAAACCCGTCCTCGACGGTCGCGAGACAGTCGACCCGAACCTGGTGCCCAGACGCATCCTCCATACCGGTGCGCAGATGCCGGCCATCGGACTGGGTACCTTCGGTTCCGACCACGTTAGCGCCGAACAGGTAGCCGAAGCCGTCAACGCCGCGGCCGCCATCGGTTACCGTCACTTCGATTGCGCTTCCGTCTACGGTAACGAAGCCCGTATCGGGGAATCCTTCCGCCAGATCATGGCCAGCGGCATCGGGCGCCGCGAATTGTGGGTCGCCTCTAAGCTATGGAACGACAAGCACGCCGAATCCGACGTCGTTCCCGCCTGCCGCCAATCGCTCCAGCACCTGGGCCTCGACTATCTGGACATGTACCTGGTCCACTGGCCCTTTCCCAATTTCCATCCGCCCGGCTGCGACGTTTCCTCGCGCAGCCCCAATGCCCGCCCGTATGTCCATCAGGAGTTCATAAAAACCTGGCGGCAAATGGAAAAGCTGGTGGAGTTGGGGCTCACCCGCCACATCGGCACTTCCAACATGACCATCCCCAAGCTGGAACTGCTGCTCGGCGACGCCCGCATCCGGCCGGCCGTTAACGAAATGGAGTTGCACCCCCACTTCCAGCAGCCCGAACTGTTCGACTATGTTCGCCGCCACGGCATAGAACCGGTGGGCTTTTGCCCGGTCGGCTCGCCCGGCCGTCCCGACCGCGATCGCACCCCACAGGATACCGTCGATACCGCGGACCCGGTCATCGTGCGCATTGCCCGGCGTCTCGGCGTGCACCCGGCGGTAATCTGTGTCAAATGGGCGGTTCAGCGCGGCCAGACGCCGATTCCCTTTTCCGTCAATCCCAATAACTTCCTCGCCAACCTGCGGGGGGTGGTGAGCCAGCCGCTCACCATCGGCGACATGCGCGACATCGGCGCCATCGACCGCAATTGCCGCCTTATCAAAGGCCAGGTATTCCTCTGGAAGGCGGAGCAATCGTGGGAAGCCCTGTGGGACCTCAATGGAGCGATCGAGTCATGAGTTCAGCCGCCGTGATGCTGGGCGCCTACCTGCCCGGCGATAGCACCACCCAGCTCAAGCAGGTGCCCGTTCCCGCGCCCGGCCATGGTGAAGTGCTCCTCCGCATGAAGGCCTCCACCATCTGCGGCTCCGACATCCGCTGCATTTACCACCAGCACCTGGGTAAGGGCCCGGAAGGCTACCAGGGAGTGGTCGCCGGCCATGAACCCTCCGGCGAGATCGTCCGCGCCGGCCCCGGCTGCCGCCGCTTCGGGGTGGGCGATCGCGTCATCGTCTATCACATTTCCGGCTGCGGCCTCTGCAACGATTGCCGGCGCGGTTACATGATCTCCTGCACCAGCGCCCGCTACCGGCGCGCCTACGGCTGGCAGCGCGATGGCGGCATGGCCGACTTTCTGCTGGCCGAAGAGAAGGACCTCATCTGGCTCCCGCCCGAGCTCAGCTTCACCGACGGCGCCCAGGTGGCTTGCGGCTTTGGCACCGTCTACGAGGGACTGGAAAAGATCGGCATCGGCGGCAACGACGCCGTGCTGATTACCGGACTCGGCCCCGTCGGCCTGGCCACCGGCGCTCTCTGCCGCAAGTTGGGGGCACGCAAAATCATCGGCATCGACGTGGTGATGGAGCGCATCAACCTGGCCCGCGACCTCGGCCTTTGCGACGAGGTCCTTCTCAGCGGCCCCGACAACGTCGCCGACGTCCTCCGCTTGACCGGCGGCGCCGGCGTCGAACGCGCCGTGGATTGCTCCGCCCACGATGGCGCCCGCGCCACCGCCATTCGCGCCACTCGCAAATGGGGCCGTATAGTCTTTCTGGGCGAAGGCGGCCGCGTCGAGTTCAACCCCTCGCCCGACATCATCCACGACCAGAAAACCATCTTCGGCTCCTGGGTAACCTCCACCTGGCGCATGGAAGAACTCGTCGAACGCCTGGTGGCGTGGAAACTCCACCCGGCCGATCTGGTGACCAACCGCTTCCCGCTCGATCGCGTCTCGGAAGCCTATACCCTGATGGCCGGCGGGAAGTGCGGCAAAGTGGCCGTCTGTTTCGACGAAGAACTGACCTAGCACCATGACCGGGAGATCCGGTGCCAATCAGCAACCGCTTGCTGACGCGCGCGGCTCGGTTACGAGCCACGACCGTAAGGGAGTGGTTTCACGCTAGCGCACAAAATCATGCGGTCAGAGACCTAGAGCCCGAACGGCGATAGATAGTAGCCCATGGCGTGAGCCGTGGGTGCCGTCTTTATCCCAGTGACTTGATCTCCGCGTCCAGCCGCACCAGAGTTTGGTCCAGGGCGGCGGCGCCGTTCGCGCACACCCGGTTTCGGCCCGTGCGCTTGGCCTCGTACAGCGCTTCGTCGGCGCCGTGGATCAACCCCGGCGCATCGCCGGCTCCCGATGCGGACCAGGCGCAAACACCCGTGCTGCAGGTCACTTCCACCAATTTGTCCCCTGCCGCTACCTCCGCGCCTTCAATCGTCTGCCGGATTCGCTCCGCTTGCACCATCCCGCCGGCCAGGTCGGTCGCCGGCAACACCACTAGGAATTCCTCTCCGCCATAACGCCCGACCGTGTCGTACCGCCGGATAGCCGACCGGATATGGTGCGCCACATCCCGTAGTACCGCGTCGCCCGCCTGGTGCCCATGCGTGTCGTTCACCAGCTTGAAGTGGTCCACGTCGATCATGAGCATCGCCAGCGGATGCCCCTCGCGCTTCGCCCGCACCAGCTCCTTATCCAGCGTCTCCAGAATCGACGCCCGGTTCCACAGCCCGGTCAGGCTGTCGTGGGTGGCTTGCACCCGCAACTCCTCGCGCGCATCCAGCAATTCCCGCTGTAATTCCAAAATCCTCCATCCGGCCCGCATCCTTACCCGCAACTCCTGCGGGTGGAACGGCTTGGTTAGGTAATCGTCCGCGCCCGCATCCATTCCGTGTACCAGATCCTGCGATTCGGTTCGCGCCGTCAGAAGCACTATGTAAATGTATGGCTCCCGTGCCGCCGCGCGGACCCTTCGGCAAACCTCCACCCCATCGATGCCCGGCATCATCCAATCCATGACCGCCAGCCGCGGCGGATCGGCCGATTCCAGGACGCTGCATGCCGATATCCCATCGGATACCTCCACCGCCTGGTATCCCCATTTCCCGAGCATGGTCCGCAACATGCACCGGAAAACGGGATTGTCGTCGGCAACTAGCACCTGCAACCCCGCGCCGTCCGGCTGGCTCGTACCCAAGCTGCTGCCCTCCCAAAACCTTATCGGCAGAATTTGTCGGATCCTTGATGCCGGGGTTTTCGTGGGACAGGCCTCCTGGCCTGTCAAGCCTCGGGTGCTTAACCGGGCGGCTCGGTAAGTGATTGAAAACACGCGGCGCCTGTAACCGAGCCGCGACCGCCAGGGAGCGGTTGTACGCACCTGAACTGCCGAATCCCCCAAATCGGTCCCTCAAGCCTCGGCCCCTCCCCGCCCCCGCGCCGCCCCGAAAGTTGTGGGACAATTGCGAATTAAATCCAAGGAATTCAAAGTGCCTGAAACCCCTTCCCGCCGCGCCGTCCTGGTTTCCGCCGCCTCGGCCGGCGCTGCCCTTCTTGCCCATGCCGCGCCGGCCCCTCCCGACCAGCACACCACCCGTCCCAAGCTCAAGGTGGCCATTTTCTCCAAGCACCTCCAGTTCGTCCAGGGTGAAGACCTCGCCCAAGCCGCCGCCAGCCTGGGCTTCGATGCCGTCGATATCACCGTCCGCAAGGGCGGCCACGTGGACCCGGTCCGCGTCCGCCAGGATCTGCCCCCGCTCGTCGCCATCCTCCGCCGCCATGCTCTCGATGTGCCCATGATCACCACCGATATCGTGGATGCCGATACCCCCCACGCCGAAGACGTCCTGGCCACCATGGCCGACCTCGGCATCCATCGCTACCGCTGGGGCGGTCTCACCTACGCGCCCGGCCAGCCCTACCCCGCCCAGCTCGATCGCATGAAGCCGCGCATTGCCCGCCTCGCCGCTCTCAACTCCCGCTACCGGGCCTGCGCCATGTATCACACTCATTCCGGCAGGAACCTGGTGGGCGCTTCCATCTGGGATCTTTATATATTGCTCAAGGATTACGACCCCGCCGCCGTCGCCGTCAATTTCGATATTGGCCACGCCGTGATCGAGGGCGGTCTCGGCGGCTGGATCAACTCCTTCCGCATCACCGGCCCACGCCTCCGCGGCATTGCCGTCAAAGACTTCGTCTGGGCCCAGGAACCTGGCCACAACTGGAATCCGCAATGGGTACCTCTGGGCCAGGGCATGGTCCCGTTTGCCGAGTTCTTCGCGATGGTGGCCGCGGCGAATTTCGACGGCCCCGTCCAGGTTCACTTCGAATATCCCCTCAGCGAGCAGCCGGAGGAAGTCTACCCAGCCATGAAACGCGACCTCGCCCAGCTCCGCCGCTATCTCGCCCAGGCTAAGCTCTGAAAATGCGGCGCCGCGAATTCCTCGCCTTGCCCGCCGTTCTGGCCGCCCCGCTAGCCACCGACGCGCGCGTTACCGAAATCCAAATCGCCTTTGAGGATTATCGCTACAGGGCGCCCTACAAATTCGGCGGTAAGGAGGTGGATCGCGTCACCCTCCTTAACGTACACTGCCGCCTCGAAACCAGGGCCGGCAAATCCGCCGCCGGTTTCGCCTCCATGCCCCTCGGCAACGTCTGGTCCTTTCCCGCTCCGGACATCTCCTACGGCGATACCCTGGCCGCCATGCAATCGCTGGCCGGCAAGATCGCCCGCATCACCCTCGGCTACCGCGAGTACGGCCATCCGCTCGACTTCAACCTCGCCCTGGAGCCCGAATACCTGAAAGCCGCCGCCGATGCCACCCGCGAGCTCCGCCTGCCGCGGCCCATCCCCAAGCTCTGTACCCTGGTCACGGCGAGCCCTTTCGATGCCGCTCTCCACGACGCCTTCGGCCGCCTCCACGGCCGCAACAGCTTTCGCGTCTGCGGCCGCGAGTTCGTACGCTTCGACCTGGCCCACTACCTCAATCGCGAATTTCGCGGCGAATTCCTGGACAATTACCTCCTGCCCAGCCCCACCCCGCGCATCCTCATGTATCATTCCGTAGGCGCGTCCGACCCCCTCACCGCGGCCGACCGAAGCCGTCCCATCGGCGACGGCTTGCCCGAAACCCTGGAAGATTGGATTCCCTACAACGGCGTTCGCGCCATCAAGATCAAGCTCAACGGCAACGACCTCGCCTGGGACGTGGACCGCGTGGCCGCCATCGACCGCGCCGCCGCCGCCGCCGAAGCCCGCCGCGGCCTCTCCGGCTGGCTCTATTCCCTCGATTTCAACGAGCGTTGCCCCAACGTCCAGTACCTGCTCGATTTCGAGCGCGGCCTCAAAGCCAAAGCCCCGGCTGCTTTCGGCCGTGTCCAGTACATCGAGCAGCCCACCGCCCGCGACCTGGCCTCCGACCGCCAGAACACTATGTTCGAAGCCGCCCGGCTCAAGCCCATCGTCATCGATGAATCCCTCACCGGCCTGGATGCCCTTCTACTCGCCCGCGAGATGGGCTACACCGGCGTCGCCCTCAAGGCCTGCAAAGGCCAGTCCCAAACCGTGCTGCTGGCCGCCGCCGCGCAAAAGTACAAAATGTTCCGCTGCGTCCAGGACCTCACCTGCCCCGGCGCTGCCCTGGTCGATTCCGCCGGCATTGCCGCCCACATCCCCGGCGTTACCGCTCTCGAAGCCAACGCCCGCGAATACGTTCCCGCCGCCAATCGCGGGTGGGAAAAGAAATTTCCCGGCATTTTCCAGGTCAAAGACGGCTACCTCTACACCACCGCCCTCGACGGCCCCGGTTTGTGCACCAGCTAATGTAGCCACCGTGGCGCAGGCATTCGTGCCCCTGCATTTCGCGCCCTGAAAGGAAAATAAGGTGACCCAATTTTTGTGGGGCAGGTTGTCCAACCTGCGGACCGATTGTCAATCGGTCCCGCCGGGCGTCAGCCCGGCCGTGCGCTGGCCGGTACGAAACTTGGGTCAACCTAAATTTCCCCGAATTCAGGAGTTCGGAGATTCGTCTCGACACTTCTTCCGGGCTGCGACACAGTGTCGGAGGCAGACGTCGGCATGACTGCCTGCGCCACGACACGGCACCATAGCCTCTGTGAGAAATGCCGGTCAGATCCGGCTTCGCCGGGTGCTACTCTCGACTGCGTGGAGCGCTTCCAAACTAACGCCTGGCCGCGGAGTTTTCCATGGAGGTCCCATGCCGCCCCTCTCCTATTAGGCCTTTCCTTTTTTGCCGTGAATGAGGCGCCGGTTCTGCGCGGGTACCTGGCGCCCCCTCCCGGGTACGTCGCAGGCTTCATTCCACAGAACCTGGATTGTTTTCAGTACCAAACCTGGGTCAGCGCCTACCGCCGCGCCAATGTCTGGCTGCTTCCCGACTACCATGCTCCTTGGGTGACCGAACCAGCCCTGTCGAATCCATACTTCTGGTTCATCGGCCGGACGAGTGCAATACTCGGGATCGATCCTCTCTGGATCTATCATTTTCTTTATCTGGCCCTCCACATCGCCGCTGGGTACGCGCTGTTCTTCGCCTTGCGCGGATTTACCGACTCGCGGCTCGAAGCGCGGCTGGCGCTCCTGGTTTCCTTCTGCTCGGTCCCCATCGCGTCGGTGCTGGCGATTGCGACCTTTCCGCTCGCCAAATCCGGTCCCTTGCACGATCTTCTCTGGTTTGCCACCAGGGTCCACGGCCGCTATAACTCCGACTCCTTTTTCAATGGCATTTCGGGAAGCCCACTGCTGCTGTTCGGCACCGTCTCAATCCTCCTGTGCATGGGCCTGCTGGCGGGCCATCTCCGAACGAACTCGCCAAAGTACCTATGGTGGGCCGGCCTGGTTGGCGCCGTCGGCGCGTTTCTCCACCCCTTCGAGATTTTCATTATTGTGGGAGCCGGCGGGCTGGCGCTTCTGATGCGCAGGGATCGGCCCTTGGCTCAGTCGATCGCAGAAGTGGCGCGCTTCGTTCTTCCGGGCCTGGCCGGCCTGGCGCCACACCTGTACGCGCCTCTCCACCACGCCTGGATCAGAGAGGCCGCCGTGCAGAGCCACTGGATACCGTTTTCGCCACCCATGCTCCTGGCGTTGCTCGGCCTTCCCACCCTGTTCTGTCTCATATCCTATGCGATGCCACTCGGGAAGCGATCCGTCACCGATCCTCTACTCCATTGCTGGTTCATCGGGGTGCTGGTGGCTTTTTACATTCCCTGGGTGCCCTGGGCTCACCATCTGCTCGACGGTTTCTTTTATGCGGCCGCCATACTGCTGGTACGCCAGGCGGCCCGTTCCCATGTCCTGCGGCGCCTTTGGGTCGAGCGCCGGCTTCTTGTCAGCCTCTCGATTGGAGCCTGGGTTACCCTCTCCCTGGCGGCGCACGGAGTTTCTTTGGCGGATGCTTTAGCGGGCGCCAATGTGCCGGGCGGCACGGCAGTGGTGTCGACCACCGACCGCGATGTCCTGACCTGGCTTCGGGAGCACGCCGCCGATAGCGACTTGGTTCTCTCGCCCAAAGCCAGCGCCGGATTGTTCGCGATGGTGCCCATGCACAGTTTTGCCAGCCACTGGCTGTTCAGCCTCACCTACGACGAGCAGATACGCCTGTCGGATGGGTTTTACAGTGGGGCGCTGGACCCGAGCGCGGCGAACGCTCTACTCACCGGCTATGGCGTCAGGTACGCGGTAGTACCGAACGGATCTCCCGCCGCGCGCTATTTCTCTGGTCCAGCCAAGACCGTCCGAATCGGATCGGATACGATTTATTCGATACCGAACGCCGCCATGCGACCCTTCACTCCCCTTCATCGATAGTGGTACCGAATCCCCAGCTACGGAGCCGCTCCGAGGCACCATGCACAAAGGCGTGGCCATGGCCGTACCGAGAACGCTCGAAAGGCGCACAAAAATGCACAAAGACGTGGAGCGGACCCTCGGTCTGCCACGCCGGGACTCATCCCGGCGCCCTTGGTTGCGGCGACGCTGCGCTGCGGGGCAGCCAATCATGGCTGCAGCCGCCTTTCAGGCGGCTCTTTCCTTCGCGCAGCTGCCCACCTATTTCGTGGAGGCTCCCCCGGTAAGGCCCGGCCGGTTTCGTTGCGGAAGATTGGTGAACTTTCGAATTTTACTTACCCAATTCGCTTCAACGGGTTACAAGCAACCTGCCCGCCCTTTTCGATCTGGGGGAAATTCGTCCCGGGAAACCGCTCCCTCGCGGTCGCGGCTCGGTAAGTGACTGAAAACACGTGGCACTCGTAACCGAGCTGCGACCGCGAGGGAGCGGTTTTCGCGCCTAAACTGTGAAATCCCCAGATCGGTTAAGCACGCGCCACGCCCCAACCTATGGTCACGCTGCACAAGAATGCACAAAAGTGACCAACTCAAGCCGGCCCATCGGCTCGGCCGCCGTTGGCTATTCGTTGGCCATTTTCGGAACAGCAACCGCCGGCAATGCGTTATTTAGGTAGAGATCTCGATATGGTGAAGCTCTTGCTCTGGTGTATCTTGGCGGTGCTGTGCTGGCCGTTGGCGCTGGTCGCGCTGGTGCTCTATCCGTTGATTTGGTTACTGTTGCTGCCGTTTCGGCTGGTGGGAATCGCCGTCGAAGGGGCGCTGGGACTGGTAGTGGCGTTAATCACCCTGCCACTTCGAATGCTGCGCGCAATCGTATAGGCCGACAGGGAGCCGGAGACTAAACGTGCAGACGGAGATCCGCCCCGGCGTGGCTGAGCTGCGGTTGCGGCTGGCGGCCCATGGTGCGGAATTCGTAACGCTCGATGGCCACGGCGGCGCCTTTCTCGTTGCTACGAACGACGCAGCCGTAAATCATGAGCTTCATGGCGCAGGAGTCGTTGAGCAGGACTGGCCACGTCATAGACAGTTCAATGGGCATGCCGGTGGCAAGCATGCTATCCGTGGTGAACCAAACTCCGCCACTGGAAATATTGAGCGTACGACCCGTGCCGGTTTCGGCGATCCGCTGGCCGTACAGCATCTTGTACCGCACTTCCTGTTCGATCTGGAAGCGGCGTTTCACTCGCCGCTCACGCTCGCCGTTGGTCATTGACCGCTCATCCTGTATTTCGATCACGGGCGTCACCTGTTTGCAAGATACCTTGCCGGAGCCGAATCCCTCAATATGTCTTTGGTTAGGCAGGTTTTCCGTACTGGCCCAGTACCGTGGTTCCAGCGGCAATTGCATAAGTTACATGTTTGTAATAACTTACGCGTGGGATGGCGGTTAATGGGGACGGCCGGCAACGGGTCGTTTTCCGGGGGGAAAATATTTTGCAAAAATTACTGGACAACAAGGTCTTAAATTGCTAATATTAAATCAACACAGACAGCATCCCTGGCGGCGAGTCCCCTCCCGCCGCCAACCCCTCTGAGTGCAAGAGCCCCGAGTGATCCACTCGGGGCTTTTTCTTTTTTCAAAGCTATCAGCGTTCAGCACTCAGCTTTCGAACTGCCTTGCGCGGTCGCGTTAGCCGACCGCTGATTGCTACTCAGAACAGCCGATCCTGCGTCCGCAGCGTCCCGAAAGTCCCAATGTTTGCAATCGAAAAGGCGAACATGAACTGGGTTTCGTCGCGTATCCCATAGTGTAAGCGGCGCTCCTCCACGCTGAATCCGCAGCAATCGGTGTTGTAGGTGACCTGAAAGCTGGACGCCAGCGTGTAGCCGAAATGGATGTCGTACACTTCGCTATACGCCCCACTCCATCCGCGATGCTGCTGATTGCCGAATCCTACCCGGAAATTGGGCTGGTTGGCCAGACCCGTAGGCGGCAACAGAATGGGGTTGACATGCAGATAGCCATCGCCCGCCGAGAGAAAGAAGTTTTTCCAGCGGTAGTCCCCCTGAATGTATTCATCCACGATGCGGTGATAGGTGGTGTCGTACTCCGCTTGCCAGTTCACCGACAACCCCGGTATCGGCGTCGCGCGCAGGTTTGAGACGATGGGCGAATACTTGCGAGGCCCCACCAGGAAGGCGTAGCCGGTCAAATCCTCGGTAGCCGCATAAACATTCGGCTGGCCGGAGAGCACCGCGCCGCCGAAAGTCGGGTCGAAGTAGCGCTTGGCCGCCAGTTCCCAGGAAAGAATCTCCTGCGTATCGTTGCCGCGTTTGGCGTAGAGCCGGTTGGTGATCGAAGCCTCGACTTCGTTGGTATTGGCCAGGATGTCGGTCTGGTCGAACCGAAGGGCCCGGTAAAACTGGCCGTCGATGCCGGTCACGTACTTGTAAGTCAGGCGCGGCTCGACAACGTGCTTCAGCTTGTCGCCGAAGATCGTTCTGCGGTTGAAAACCCGTTCGATGGAGGGCAGCAGCACATCCATCGAAAAATCCCGCTCGCTGCGCATCAGGCTGGTGCTGACGGCCTGGAAGATCACCGGGTCGGTCGGCGTGCTCAGTGGCGAGATCACCTGGCTGCCGCCGTAATAGGTTTCGTCCAAGCCGATGCTGGGGACGAAATCCATGTGCCAGAAATGCGCCGCCGTGGTGAGGTGCGGGGCAAAGTCGAGCCGGGGCGTGAACTGGCGGGTGGTGAAATCCTCGAGCAAGCTATAGTTGACGATGTTGCCGCTCGAATTGAGGTTCGAATTCAGGATCGGCTCGGACCGGTAGAGCAGGCCGGCCGCGGAGTAAAACGAGAGCCAGATCGGCAGGTTCTGAAACAGCGGACGGTCGGCGGAGGAAAAGCTGGCCTCGGGCAGTTTGTGGATCAGGATCGCGTTGCGTTCGTTCACCGTGCTGCCGTCAGCCTGGAGCACCGGCACTTCGTCACTCTGGAAATTCTCGAGCCGGCTCAGCGCGATGTCGAAGACGTAGCCATCCCAGCGTTTGTCGACAAACCCCACCGCGTGAATTTCCGAGCTGACCGCTTCGTTATACGACCCCGACCAATACTGGCGAAAATCGAAGGAGCTGATGTAGTTGACGAATCCGTTGGCGGTCCAGCCCTTGCCCAGCTCGCTGTGGGCCACCAGGTTGAGACTGAAGCCGGGATACTTGGCGGCCGGAGGCTTGCCCACAACTCCCCCTTCGTCCTGCACGCCGTAGAAAATCAGGTTGAAATCGCTGCCTGGCCGCGGCTTGCCTCGGAAGTTCACGTTGTGGCCGAACGCGTTGGTGTTGTAGTCCTGAAACAGGTAGGTGAGGTCGTAACTGCGGTTGATGGCCCAAAAGTAGCCCAGCCCCACCATGAAACCGCGCTGCGAACGGGGGACCAGGTTGGGAATCAGAAAACCGCTGTGCCGCGGCTGCTTTTCGAGCGAGTGATAAAAATAGGGCGTGTAGAAAATCGGAATCGAGTGAAGCAGGAAGGTGCTGTCATAGGCGATGGCGCGGTCTCCGGGGATGATATCGAACTTGGGACCGTTCATCCGCCACCACGGTTTGGGCATCTTGCAGTTGGTAATCCAGCCGTTATAAAGGATGTATTTGGCGCCCAGCCGTTCGGCCCATTCGCCTTCGAAATGAAACGGGCTATTGCCGCTCAAAATGCCCCGCCGCACCACGATCCGCGGCATGGCCTCGCCGCGTACGTCCCAAAACTTCCCGCGCTCGTTCTCGGTGTCGTATTCCAGGCTGTCGCACCAGATCTGCTCGTTCTTGGCAAACCCGTGATAGTAAACGCTTCCGGTGGCGCGGACCAGCTTGGTGTCTTCGTTGTATTCGATTTCGTCGGCACGCAGCAGCAAGGTGTTGTCTTCCATTTCCGCATGTCCGCGCAAGATCTTGACCGGCCCGTTGCTATCCATTTGAATGGCATGCATCACCCACATGCCGCGGGACAGCGTGCTGGGGGCGGGTAGGGGAGCGGCGGTAACCTGCTGCTGGGGAACGGCCGTAACCTGGCCGGCATCCGCGGCGCGCACGAGAACGGGTGGGGTCTGAGCCGGCATTAGTTGAGTTAAACTCAGCAATCCCAACACGCCAGCCAATAAAATATATGTAAAACTAGAAGATTCTTGCTGACAAAAATCTGCCGATATGTTAAGAGAAAGAAGGTGGGTTTGCGGAGAGGGCCCCAAGCCGCAACGGTAACATGATTTGTCGGCCTGAAGCGGGTGCTTACGCACAAAACCGAGGGATATGACCTGCATCTATTGTGGTGCCCATAATATGGACGACAACCGGCGCTGTGAACGCTGCGGCCGTAAGCCCGGCGACACGCTTTCCGGTCAGGCCTCGCAACTGCGGACCGAAGGAGCGCTGGCGGCGGTGGCCGTGCCCCAGGCGGTCGCAACCCAACCCGCCGAGCATCGCAACCTTTCCCGCGCCGTGCAGGGCCTGTTGTTTCCCAAGAGGCCCGATTCCAAGGTGATTCCTTTCGACTCCTATTTCGCCGCAGCCATGGGCAAGCCTGTCCGGCAGCCTCGCGCCAGCACCGGTACGCAGGAAGCGCCTCGCAAGCCGGCGCGCCCGCCCGCCCGCCGAACGACGGAGAAGCAGGCGTGGCTGAACCCCGAATGGGCTCCCGCGAAAGAACTGCCGCCGCGAACTTTGACCACCACGGTGGAGGCCAAGATTTATTGCGACGTGCCGGTGGCCGCCAGGGTACACCGTGCCGTATCGGCCGCGCTCGATTGGAGCATGGTTTTACTGGGCTACGCTCTACTGCTGACCGCTTATGGCCTGCTCGGTGGCGGGTTTCAGATCAACCGGCTGAACACAACGGTGTTCGCCGGTATGCTGGGCGTGGTGGCCTTCACCTATGGCTTTCTGTTTGCGCTGGCCGGCAAGGAAACTCCCGGCATGAACTGGACCCACTTGCGCCTGACCACGTTTGAAGGTTTCCGCCCTAGTCTGCGGCAGCGGATCTATCGCTTCCTGGGCTCGTGCCTCAGCCTGTCGACGGTGTTTGGCATGGCGTGGCCGTTGTGCGACGAAGAGAGCCTGAGCGTGCCCGACCACATCTCGCGCACCTTCCCCACGGCCGCCATAAATGCCGCCGTCTTCCGCCAGGGATAACGGCGCTTCTCTTATCTCACTTCTTCCGGATGTAGATTTTCGGCGAAGAAATCGTCCACCCTCCGCCAGGCGTCGCGCAGCACGTGCGCCCGCGTGAAGTAATGAAACTCGCCAGGGTAAACCATGAAGGTGACCAGGTCGCCCTTGCCCAGCTTCAACACCTGGTCGATCAGCCGCACGGATTCCAGGTATGGCACGTTCACGTCGGCCGTGCCGTGCAGCACCAGCAGCGGGTGTGCCAGCCGGTCGACATGCGAAATGGGCGAAGCGTTCGCGTATACTTGCGGGTTCTGTTCCGGAGTGCCGATGCGGCTTGCCGTCCACGCCCCATGATACGGGTCGCTGTAGTACATCGCGTAGTCCACCACTCCAGCCACATCTACCCCCGCGCGAAACAAGTTCGGTTGGTCCGTCATCGCGATCAAGGTGAAGAACCCGCCGTAACTCAGCCCCCAGACGCCGATCCGTTCCGGGTCCACGTAGGGAAGAGCCTTCAGATAATTGGCGGACATCCAGGCATCCTTGGCGTCCTTGCCGCCGACGTCCATGTAAACCCCGTTTCGCCAGGCGCGGCCGTAGCCGATGCTGCCGCGATAATCCGGCGCGAACACCACATATCCCTTCTGCAGCAAATACTGGTGAAAGCTGTAGTACACGGCATAATTCCGTTGCACGTGCCAGCCGTCGTAGTTCTGGTTGATGCCGTCGCCGTGGAACCAGACAATGGCGGCGTGCTTTTTGGTTCGATCGAGGTTCCTGGGGACGAACAGCCACCCCGGCACGGGCTGGCCGTCCGGTCCCGGAAAGTGAACATACTCCGGCTCGACCAGGGCCTCGCGGTGGATGCCAGCGGGCATGGAATCGGACAGCCGCACCGGCGTGGCTGCCGGCCTCGCGCCAACAGCGAACAGGTCGGCTGAGTTTTGCCAGTCGGTGTGCTGGTACGCCAGTCGGCTATCGTCGGGCGACCACACCGGCGCCGTGTCGGTGCCGCGGCCGGCGGTGAGATAAGTGACCGCGGCGTGCGCCGGTCCATCGCTGAGGTCGGCCACGCCCAGGCGGCGATCGCCAGGCTTGTCCGGCTCGTTCGCGTCGAACGCGATTTTCCTGCTGTCGTGCGACCACGCCGGCCGCCACGCTTCGTACCGGCCCCTGGTAATCTGTATCGCTTCGCCGCCCGCGGCGGCCACCACGTAAAGCTGATCCCAGCCGTCGCGGTCGCTCAGAAACGCTACCCACTTGCCGTCGGGCGACGGTTGCCCGGCCGATCCGGCGTTGCCCGGAATGCTCCAGAACTGTTCTTCCACGTCCTCGTGGATAGCGTGTGACACGCCGCTCGCGATGTCCGCCACCAGGATCGTACGCCGCTTGAAATCGTCCGACTCCCGTTCGAAAACCAGCTGAGAATTGCCAGCCCAGCGCGCTCCTCCGAAGCCCGCCCGAACGTTGAGAGGCACAGGCTTGCCGCCGCCGGATGGAACCACGAATAACTCCCCCGGCGTGCGCTCGGTAATCGTGTAGATAATCTTCGCTCCGGAATACTCCGGCGCCTCATTGTGAGGAATGGTGCGCGACCCGGCCGAGTAAGCCAAATGCGCTCCGTCGGGAGACCAGGCGAGCCCGCTGATACCGGATGCGTCGTGTACCAGGTGCGTTTCCGCGCCGCCGGCAAGCAAGCGTACATAAAGATCGTGGCCGGCCGCCCCGCTCGAGCGAACAAACGCCACGCGCGCACCGTCGGGCGACAACGCCATGTCGCTCTCCCGCTCCGGCGTAGTCCAAACCGGCTGGGCCTGCCCGCCCGTTGCGGAAACCTCCCAAAGATCGCCATTGCGAGGAAAGTAGAGAGACTTGCCATCGCGCTCCCAGAATGCGCCGGCGATCTGTCCTTCCGAAAACGACGTTACCGCCGCCGGTTTCACCTCTCGCCGGTCCGCGTCGGCAACATATAAGTTGCTCACTCCGGCCAAATCCCAGGTAAAGGCGATGCGACGCCCATCCGGCGACCAGATCGGGTCGGAAGGATGCCTGATTCCGATCAGGTTTTCAATGGTCAGGCCGGCTGTCTCCAGGATCGCCGGAGGGACCGCCCAAGCGGCGATTGCCAGGGTCGCACAGAGAAAAATTCGGCGATTCATGAGCGTCCTCTCGTCAAAAGCTGAATTTCATCCCGATTCTCGCCAGAAAGGGGTTGATGGTGGCGCTGGGGCGCAGATAGTTCGACCCGTAAGTGGTCACTTCCGAAACCACAGTCTGGCTGTTGGTGATGTTGAACAGGTCGAGCATCGGCTCTAAATGGTAGTGTTCCTTCCAGGTGAAGGTGCGCGCGACCCGCAGATCCAGCAGCTTCACGCTCGGCAGACGAATCATCCCGGCGGGCGCCAGCGCCACCGTCTCCGTTGTCTGCGCCAGTTCGGGACCCCGGAAGACTTCCGTGGGCCGGATGGGGTAGCCGGTCAAGTGCTGGAAATTGACGCTGGCGCGGAAACCAAACGGCAGGTTGTACGTACTGTCGGCTTTGAAAACGTACGTCGCATCCATATTCAAATAGTTGTTCTGCCGGTTTATGTTCAGGTTGGGGTCGTTGAAATCGTCGCTGAGGGCCTCGTCCGAGCTGCCCAATCCATAGGTTCCCTTCTCGCGCTGCGCGGTGAACCCGGCCAACAACATCCAATGCTGCGACATCCGCTTGGTTGCGGTAAGCTCGATCCCGTTATAAGCTTCCGTATCCAGAGCGGGAATGTTCGTGATCAAGTAATTCGTCTTTCCCACCAGGGAAGGCGACAAGCTATATAAGTTCATCGCCTGACCGGTGAGCGGGTTGGTAATCGGGTTACCGTTCAGGACCGTAATCGGCGTGTAATCGGAAGCCGAGTGGTCCAGGTTTTCCCGCCCAATTAAGTCGCTCTTGTGCCGATGGTAGTAAGATGCGCTCACTACCAGGTTCTGCCATATCAGCCTTTGGATACCCACGGTGGTCTCGGTGGAATACGGCCGCTTCAGATTCGGATCGAGATGGGTGACCACACCGCCGCTCTGAGCGATGAGGTTGGAAGGGCTGAGAAACCCGGTGGGGATTCCATTGGCGCCGATCGCTCCGTTCCAGGTGTACGTCTGTGAGTCGAGCCCGTTCGGATTAACGGCTTCGACCAGTTGCGTCCCCTCCATCAGATAGAACCGGCTATAACCGAAACGAAGCACCGTGTTCCCTTTGCCGGTCGGATCGTAAGCGGCGCCGAGCCGCGGAGAGAGATTGTTCCAATCGACCAGGTTGCCCGACGCTTGATAAGTCGTCACCGGGTAGATCTGGGGCCAGGTCGGATTCTGGCTGGTCGATTCCTGCGGATAATAAGAGGTGAACCGGTCGTAGCGTATGCCCAGATTGAGTGTCAGCCGCCGCTTGATGGTCCAGGCGTCCTGTAGGAAGATACTGGCGTCGTTGAAGTAAGTGTATTCGGAAAAGGGGGTGTTATATACCACCACGTCCAGCGGCACGCCGCTCGAGTACTGTTCGTGGATGCCGCCGGTCATCGAGTAAATGTACGGGTTGCTGTTCTTGCCGATTTCGAAGCCGAACTTGATATCGTGGCTGCCTCCCATTCCGCCCTTGAACCATGAGAACGTCGGAGCGAACTTCCGCACCCAGGCCGGGTTGACGCGGTCGTAGGGGGCCGCGCCGGATTCGGTGGAAAGCGTTACGTCCTGCACCGTAATCGCTCCCGCCGCGGTGGTAGGCTGATAAGCCAGCGGGAACACTTCCTTGTTGTAGCCGAAGCGGAAGTCCAGCAGCAGGTTGCTGGTAATCTGGCTGGTCCACAGGCCCTGCAGTATATAAGCCGGCTCAATCTGCAGCCAGCTTGCATTCTGGTTGACAAAGGCATAGGAGGTGTCGCGGCGAAAGAAGCGGTTCTCTTCGTTATAGAGCCACACGAAGCTGGCGCGGTTGCGGCCGTTGACTTGCCAATCGCTGCGGGTGGAAGTATTGGTCTGGTGGTTGGCGTCCACCGTGGGCTGCCCGTCCTGTTGGCGCACCGAAAGCACGTCTTCGCGCAGATCGTAGCGCCGGTAAGATTGGAAAAGCCACCATCGGTTCTTGATGATGGCGCCGCCCACGTCGCCCGACACGTCGCCATCGATCACGATCGGCGATCCGGGAGTGACCGCCGCGCCGTTGAACATCAGCGGCTGCGAACCTGCCTGCATCCCGGCCGTCGCGTAGTATGCCGCCACCTGGCCGTGCAGTTCGTTCGATCCCGACTTGGTCACCATGTTCATGTAGACTCCGCCGATCGGCACCGAAGCCGGGGCGTTGTCGGAAACCAGTTGGAATTCGTCGAACGAATCGTGATCGGTATAGAACTGCGTGTAACCGCCGTTGGAACCCGGCCAGTTCAGGTCCAGGCCGTTGAAACTGAACGACTGTTCGCCAGGCGTGCTCCCATGAACCTGCATGGTGGATTGCTGATAGCTTTGGTTGCCGCCCACGTCGAAGGTGCTGATAGCCGCGCCGGGCACCTGGGCCACGGTGGACCACGGATCCCGGCCGCTCGGTATGTTCTGTAACAGACTCTGGTCGAAGGTGGTCGACCCCTCCGTTCCCTTCACATCCACGGCCGGCGCTTCCGACGTCACGTTGACGACGTCCGTCGCGGCGCCTACTTCCAACTTCGCGTTGATAGTCGCCGTAAAGCCCGCCGTCAGCACGACCCCGCCTTCGGAGAAAAGCTTGAACCCGACCGCTTCCGCCGTGACCTCATAAGTCCCCGGCGGCAGCAGGTCGAAAAGATAGCTTCCATCGCTTTGCGCCAGCGTGCTTCGTGGGCTCATCAGGGCGCTTCCTTTGGCCGTCACCTTTGCGTTTGGAACGACCGCTCCGGACGCGTCCGTTATGGTCCCCGTAACTTTTCCCGTGATCGCGGCTTGCGCGAATGCGAACCGAGCCGCGCAGGTCAACAGCAGAACGGCAACTCCCAGTGGTTTGGGCATACCCCTCCTTCAAGATTCGAATGGAAGCAAGTTGCAATCGCGCGCGAACTTAGGCGCTGCTCCGCACCGTGGACGCGTGCCCGCCATCCACGCCAGGCGGAGCCGGTTCCTTGATGCCTGGAGACCTACAATGTCCCAGCTTGGATCTAGAAGCTTATAACGAGTTCTTTGAAATGAATTATAGATTGACCCTATTAGAAGTCAAGAAGAAACAAGCATTCGAACCGGCACTAAGTAAAAAAGCTAACAGTTTGTCGGCGTTCGGACCCCATTTTTAGGTTGCGCATTAGCTCCCTGTTTCGCAATTATGGTGACGTATTTGGCAACCGCTCCCTTTACGGTCGCGGCTCTGACCCGAGTTAGTGTACCTGGTGCGTGTAAAACCGCACGTTGCCCAGCTCCAGCCACGTTTCGCTTCCCGCCGGTCCGGACAGCTCAAACGCCAGCGCTCGCACCGCGCGCGGGTCCCAGGGTTTCCTGCCCTTGATTTCGGTGAAGGGCACTGCGAGCGTCTCCCATTCGCCGCTGGTGGAGAATGGGCGCTCGAAGCGATCGGCTCCTTCATCGCCGAGGCCGTAAAGCAGCAGCCGGAAGACCCCATGGCCGCGGACATCGAACGCCACGCCGCGATAGCCGCGGAGGTCGGCCGCATCCACCGCGCCGGGTGAGAGCGGCAATTCCACCCGCACAAAAGGATGCGGCCGCGGTGCCATGCGCGCCTCCACCATGAGGGCGTGATTGCCGGGAGCGCGCTCGACCGGTAGAAACATCAGGGTGGAGTGATCCACGCCCGCGTCGGTGCTGTCGACGCGCAGCGTGCCCAGCGAAGTGCGGCCATCGGCGGTTTCCATGTCGTCCACCAGCGTGGGAACCGGATGCGCGGGCACGGTGCTGAGCGAGGCGGACTGAATCTCGCCTTGTATTGCCTTCAGATCGAGTTGGGCGCCGCCCAGGAAGACACGGTGGGTCTTCTCGATATCCGCGATGTTCTCGTCGGGGCGGCCGGAGACCAGCAGCAGGTCGGCGATTTTCCCCGGCTCGATGCGGCCCAGATCGGCATCCACGCCCAGCGCGCGGGCGCTCACGCCGGTAGCCGCCGTGAGCGCTTCAAGCGGGGTGAGGCCGGCCTCCACCAGCAGTTCCAGTTCATGCAGCGTGGCGTAGCCGTGGTAGGTGCCGGGCATGCCCGCGTCCGTGCCCACCGCTACCGGCACGCCGGCCTGGCACAGCCGGCGCACGTTGGCGAGCATGATCTGCCAGCGCTTGCTCCGCGCCGGCGAGATTGCGGCTGGAGCGGCTGCGGCCATAGCCGCGCGCACCCGCGGCCAAACCACGCTGGCCAACCGATCCGGGACGCTCTCCGGCCGGCGCGGTTCGTAGACCGCCAGGGTTGGAACGTAGAATGTGCCTTTCGCCTTGAGCAGGGCGACCAGTTCCTCGTCGGCCTCGGCATCGCCCGCGCCGTGCGCCAGCACGTCCACGCCGGCGCGCGCGGCGATCTTGTCCCCCTCCACCGTGACCGTATGGGTGAAGACCTTGATGCCGGCGGCGTGCGCGTCCGCCACCATGGCGCCGAGCGTCTCCACGTTCATGCTGGAAAGGTTGGGAGCGGCGCCGTAGCGCCAGCCGTCGCTGAACACCTTAATCACATCCGGCCGGTACGCCAGCACGGTTTTCATGCGAGCGTGGGCCTCTTCCGGCGTAGCCGCGGTGAGAGTCATGAAATCGCCCCAGCCCGATTCGGTTCCGTGCCCGCCGGGAGTGCTGAGCCGGGCCGCGAAGTGGACCCGAAGCCCCGGAGCCACGCCGGCCGCCAGCCATTGCCGCAGCGGCGCGAACATCTCGCCGTAAGTGGAAAAATCGTTGACCGTCGTCACGCCGCAAGCCAGATACGCGCGAACGCTTTTGCCCCAATCGCCCGGCACGCCATTGGCGGCCGAGGCCGTCAGGTGGGTATGCAGGTCGAACAGGCCGGGCAGCAGCGTGTCGCCGGAAGCGTCGATTACGCGCGCACCTTCCGGAACCGCCAGGTCTTCGCCCACCGCCGCAATGCGCCCGTTGCGCACGATCACGGTTTCCACTCGCGCCTCCGCCCCGCTGCCGTCGATGACCCGCGCTCCGCGAATCGCGATCACCGGAGCCGAGGCGGGGAAGACGGCCGGGAGCATGGCCAGCGCAAGCAGTGGGAGAATTCGTCGGCACAGGGAGAATTTCATAGGAAACAGTCATTATCCGATCCGCACTGTGCCTTTGACAACCATAATCGCCCGGCTTCACGGCTGTGATGCGGAAGCTGCCGTGGGAATCGGTGGTGGCGCGAAACGGACCGCCGATCAGCAACACCTGAACGTTGCCGAGAGACTCGCCGCGCTCGCATCCACGACCGAACCGCGAACTTCGCCGCCCCGCGGCCAGGCCGGCATTGCCGCCATGGCAAGACAGGCGAGCCAATATCCTGGCCTCACGATGCCACGATGATAGCGGATTCCATGGGCTGATCGGGGGGCTTAAACGATCTCGGGATTTCGCAGCTCAGGCGCGGCGACCGCTCCCTGACGGTCGCGGCTCGGTTACGGACGCCGCGTGCTTGCAGTCACTTACCGAGCCGCGACCGTCAGGGAGCGGTCGCCGGCGGGAGTGACATGTTACACTGTGGAAAGTCGCAGAGCCTCGTCATGAAATCATTGGTTCTTGTTCTACTGGCCGGGGGCGTGGTGTGGGCCCAGACGGCGCCACCCGCCACGCAGCCGCTCGTGCTGCCTGCCAACGTGCCCGATACCGCGGTTATCGCCGTGTTTTCCGATGACAGCGTGCAGTTTACGGCGGGAGACTTGCGCAAGCTGTATCCCGTGCTGCCGCCGCCGCTGCAACAAGCGGTAAATAAGGACACCAAGGAGTTCTTTCACGAATGGGCCATGGTTCGCCACATGGCCAAGCTGGCGGAAAAACGGGGGCTGGACAAACAGGAGCCTTACGCCGCCGCGATCGAATCCGCCCGGCTGCTGACTCTGTTTCAGGCCGAGCTCGACGGCGCCTACCGGAATGCCGAGGTGCAGCCGGCGGACATCGTGAATTACTACGGCGCTCACAAGGCCGACTATCAACAAATCAAGGTGCAGGCCATCTATCTTCCGTTTGCCGACGCCAAGGAAGAAGAAGTCAAGGCGAAAGCTTATCGCGTGGCTACCGAGATCCGCGGCGGCGCCGATTTCGCGAAGATGGTCCAGCAGTATTCCGAGGACGAGACATCCAAAGCCAAGGGCGGAGAGTTCGCCACCCTTCGGGCGAACGATCGCCAGTCGCTGCCCGAGGTGGTCCAGAAGGCGGTGTTCGCCCTCAAGCAGGGAGAAATCAGCGACCCGGTGCGCCAGGCCCATGGCTATTACATTTTCAAGGCGGCGGAAGTTGGTTTCCGGCCGCTGTCGGAAGTGCGCGACGAAATCTTCACCGCGCTGAAGCAGAGTGAGGGCCGGGACTGGTACAATCGCGTCAGTGAAGAGACCAAGGTAGAGTTCCCGAACCCTGCCTATCCCGGGACCGGCAGCAAATAGCCGCCGGGGCCGCAGCCGTATTTCGCCGTCGCATTTCGTCAACAGAGAAACCGCTTGCTTTCGATTAATAACATTTCCATGCGCTACGGCGCCAGAATCCTGTTTGAAGACGTCACCAGCACGTTTCTGCCCGGTCGGCGCTACGCCATCACGGGTCCCAACGGCGCGGGTAAATCGACCCTCATGAAAATCCTGACGGGCGAAATCGAACCCGCCAAGGGATCGGTGACGCGTCCCAGGAAGCTGGGCGTCTTGCGGCAGGACCAGTTTGCGTTCGACGAGTTCCGCGTCATCGATACCGTGATCATGGGCAACGCGCCGCTTTGGAAGGCGCTCCAGGAGCGGGAAGCCTTCTACGCCAAACCGCCCGAAGAGCTGACCGACGAAGAGGGCATGCGGCTGGGAGAACTGGAAGGCATCGTGGGCGAGGAAGGTGGCTATACCGCCGAGGCCGATGCCGCGGCGCTGCTGGACGGGCTGGGCGTGGACGATTCCCTGCAATCGCGCCGGATGGGCGAGTTGCAGGGCGGCCAGAAGGTCCGCGTGCTGCTGGCGCAGGCCCTGTTCGGCGACCCGCCGGCTTTGCTGCTGGACGAGCCCACCAATCACCTCGACCTGGACTCCGTGCACTGGCTGCAGGATTATCTGCGCGCCTACCAGGGCGTGCTGATCGTGATTTCGCACGACCGCCATTTTCTGAACAGCGTTTGCACCCACGTGGCCGATATCGACTACGAAACCGTGATCTCCTACACGGGCGGCTACGACGACATGGTGCTGGCCAAGACGCAGGTGCGCTCGCGGGTGGAAGCGGAGAACGCGCAGCGCGAAAAGAAAATCGCCCAGCTCAACGAATTCATCGCGCGCTTTTCGGCGGGCACGCGGTCGAGCCAGGTGATGTCGCGTAAGAAAGAGGTAGAGCGGCTGCAGACTTCCGAGCTGGCGAAGTCGAATATTCAGCGCCCCTACCTTCGTTTCGATATGAAGCGGCAATCGGGGCGGCATCCGCTCGAGATCAAGGACCTCCGCAAATCCTACGGCGAGCGAAAGGTAATCGGCGGATTCACCGCCAGCGTTTCGCGCGGCGAAAAGGTCGCCCTGATGGGCCGCAACGGCGCCGGCAAAACCACCCTGTTGCGATCGCTGATCCGCACTGCGCCGGGATACGTAGAGGATGCCGAGCGGGATTTCGCCGTGGACGGCGGCACGGTAGCCTGGGGCCACGAAGCCGCGGTGGGATATTTCGCCCAGGACCACACCGATTCGATCGCCAAAGATACCACCGCCATGGCGTGGCTGCACGAGTTCGATCCGCAAGCCGGGCAGGAAGAACTGCGCGGGCTGCTGGGCCGGATGCTGTTCAGCGGCGAAGATGCGCTCAAGCCCACGCGCGCGCTTTCCGGCGGCGAAGCGGCGCGTCTCATCTTCTGCCGCCTGATGCTGCAGAAGCCCAACGTGCTGGTGCTCGACGAGCCCACCAATCACCTCGACCTGGAATCCATCAACGCCCTCAATTTCGCGCTGCAGAAATATGAGGGCACGGTCTTCATCGTGACCCACGATCACGACCTGATCGACGAAGTCGCCACCCGCATCTGGGACTTCCAGGACGGCGGCATCGAAGACTTCAAGGGCCCGTACCAGGAATACCTGGTCTACGCGGAAGAAAAGGCGTCATAAGCTAGCGCGGTTCGACTGCTAAGATGGAAACGTGGATGGGAACGAAGCGACCACTGAGCAGGCCCTACCGCCGGAACCGGGTCCCGCCTGGCGCCGGGTATTGTTGGCGCGCCATCCAAAACGACCCCATTCGCTGGACTACATCGAGCGGATCTTCACGAATTTTCAGGAGATCCACGGCGACCGCGCCTTTGGGGACGATGCCGCGATCGTGGCGGGGATGGCTCGATTCGAGGATGCCCCCATTGTCGTCGTAGCCGAGCAAAAGGGCCGCGACACCAAGCAGCGGATGTACCGCAACTTCGGCATGCCGAAGCCGGAAGGCTATCGTAAAGCCCTCCGGGCGATGCAGTTAGCCGCCAAATTCGGGCGCCCGATCGTGACCTTGCTGGACACTCCGGGCGCTTACCCCGGCATTGACGCGGAGGAACGCGGCCAGGCCGAAGCCATCGCGCGCAATCTAAGGGAGATGGCCCGCCTTTCGGTTCCGGTGATCGCGGTTTGCATCGGCGAAGGCGGCTCCGGCGGCGCGCTGGCGTTGGGAGTCGGGAACGTGGTCCTGATGCTCGAAAACGCGGTCTACAGCGTCATTTCGCCGGAGAGCTGCGCATCCATTATTTATCGCGATTCGGGGAAGGCGGAAAGTGCCGCGGCCTCGCTGCGTTTGACCGCCGAGGACCTGCTCCAGCTTGGCCTGATCGACCACATCGTGCCCGAACCGGTTGGCGGGGCGCAGGAAGATCCGGCCCTGGCGGCCGAAAATCTGCGGCTGCACCTACGGCGCCATCTCAGCGAACTGGCTTCCATGAACGGCCCCGAGCTGATCTCCCACCGCTACGAGAAGTTCCGCAAGATGGGCGATTGCTTCGTTTAGGCGTGCGCTGGAAGCGATCCCAGATTCGGACAGACAAATCCGAAGCCGTACGGCCAGCGGGTTGCATGGTGGGGCAGGCCCTCGGCCCGCGGCGGCCTCCCAGGCCGCCCGGCTGCAGCCACACCGAGCCGGCGGAAGGAGGCTTCGTAAGGTGCGCGACTCAGGATCATGTTCGGATGGTGTCATGCGGTGGTGCGGCCTGGGAGGCCGCGGGTCGACGCCTCCGCTACACCAGGGAAACCCTGCGAGTTGGCTGTCGCCGCTGGTCTTCGGTTGCGGCTCCGCCGCCTTGTGGGGCAGGCGCTTTCGCCGGCGGTTCCGCCTGCCCGTGCATCGGCGAAGCCAGCGGTTTCGGAGCCCGACAGGGCGATAGAGCGTAGCCGAGCGCGTCAGCGCCGGTTCAGCGTGAAGTGGAGACCGCGCGTTTCCTCGTTCAGCCCCCCAAATCCCGGTCACAGACCTTCTCAAATTATTTCGGCGCCAAAATCGTTTCCCCTCACCGCTACCGCCCCGTTGAACCGCACCCGACTCCTGGTCGTCGTGATACATCTCAAGTAGGAGGCAGCGAGCGCCGGTCGGCGGGTCGGAACGGACCCAAATCGAAGATCCCGAACGAGCCCACTTTCGGCCGCAACAAAAAGAAACCACGGAACTTATTCCACATCGATGCAGCCAATTCCCGGCCCCAACCCAAACCCAAACCGGCACGCGGCATGCAACCGAAAACTTGCACAAAAATGCACAACGATGCACAAATCGCGCGAATGGCCAGCCTCGGCAATGCCCGCCCCATCCGCCCGCGCCCGTATTTCTCGGCGTTCCCGACCGGCTCCGAAACTTTCCCAAAGATGCACAACGATGCACAAACGCCGGCCCCGCCATCATCCGGAAAGACATAGGACCGGCGGCTAATCTTTTCGCTGCTCGCGCGTCTCTAATCTGAGAACGTGTGGACGTGTGTCCAAACCGAAAGCCGAGCCGGATACAATAAGGGTTGAACTCCGCCCCGTCCGGTTGCGTAAGCGAATGATAGGGATTACGTCGTGAAAACCAAGTGGAAGATCGTCACAACTATAGGTGTTGTATTGGTTGCCGCCGTCGGCGTATACGCCAGCACGGTTTATAGCAAACGAGGCGTGGTAACGGTGCAGACCGGGCGCGTCGTCCGCCAGGATCTGACCAGTCTGGTGACTGCGTCGGGCGAGATTAAGCCTAAGAACTACATCAACATCGGCGCCAACGCCATGGGCGACCTGACGGCCATTCTGGTCAAGGAAGGGGACCACGTGCGCAAGGGCCAGTTGTTGGCGCGCATCGAAGACGTGCAACCCGCCGCCGACGTGGCCGCTTACCAGGCGTCGCTCAGTTCGGCGGAAGCCGATGCCGCTGCGGCCGAGGCCGGGCTGAAAGCCGCCGACGACAATATCCAGACCATGCGCGCCGCCCTCGATCACGACAAAGCCGACCTGGACCGGATGAAGGCGGACTACGACCGCAGCAAGCAGCTTTTCGACGAAAAACTGCTGGCCAAGCAGGACTACGAGCTGAAACGGTACACCTACGAAGCGCAGGTAGCGGCCATTCGCCAATCCGAAGCCAAAATCACGCAGTCGCAGGCGCAACGCGAGCAGAATGCCGCGCAGCTCGCCGGAACTCAGAAACGAATTGCCGTATCTCGAGCCAATCTGGCCCGTTTCAACGATGTTCTGCGGAAGTACGATTCCTATGCCCCGCTGGACGGAGAGGTGACCGATCTGCCGGTCCGGGCCGGGGAATCGGTGGTGCCGGGGCTGCAGAATCAAACCGGCACCATCATCATGACCATCGCCGACATGTCGCTGATCACGGCGGAAGTCAAGGTGGATGAGACCGACATCGTCAATATCCATCTGGGGCAGGTGGCCGACATTACCATAGACGCTATCCCCAACAAGACCTTCAAAGGCCACGTAACCGAAATCGGCGATACGGCGATTTTGCGCTCCACCGGCGTGGCGGCTTCGCAAAGCGCGATTTCGAGCCAGGAAGCCAAGGATTTCAAGGTGGTGGTGGCCATGGACAATCCGCCCGAGGAGGTCCGTCCCGGCCTTTCCTGCACGGCCAAGATCACCACCGCGGTTCGCCAGACCGCATTGACCATCCCCATTCAGGCGCTCACGGTTCGCCAGAAGGGCGACCTGGAGCCGGCCAAACCGGTTGCGAGCGGCGCCGCGCAGGCGGCAACCGTCGACCCGGCCACGGCCAAAGCCAATAAAGAAGAGATTCAGGGCGTGTTCGTCGTCAACGCGGGCAAGGCCGAATTCCGCAAGGTCGACACCGGCATCACCGGGGCCACGGATATCGAGGTAGTGTCGGGCCTGAAGGATGGCGACCAGATCGTCACCGGCAGCTACCAGGTGATCCGCACCATCAAGAACCACTCCCAGGTGAAGGTGGACAACACGCCGCCCCCGGTAACGCCAGCCGCCAGTTAGGCCGCCAGGAAACGGAAAAATTCATGTCAACAGCGGTCGCAACGTCGGCTATCGAGCGGGGCCAGCAGCTCAAACGCGAAGGCGTGGTCATCCGCACCTACGATCTGTGGAAGACGTACGTGATGGGCGATCAGGAAATCCACGCGGTTTCGGGGGTGGATATCGAGATCCACCGCGGCGAATACGTGGCCATCATGGGGCCGTCCGGGTCCGGCAAGTCGACGCTCATGAACCTGATCGGCTGCCTGGATACGCCCACCAGGGGCCAGTATTACATCAACGGGAACCTGGTGAGCGAGATGACCGACGACGAGCTGGCGCGCATCCGCAACAAAGAGATCGGCTTCGTATTTCAGACCTTCAACCTGCTGCCGCGCGCCACGTCCCTGCATAACGTGGAGTTGCCGTTGATCTATGCCGGCATACCGGCCGCGGCGCGGCTGGAGCGGGCCCGCCACGCGCTGCGCCAGGTGGACCTGGAAAAGCGCATGGATCATAAGCCCAACGAGCTGTCCGGCGGCCAGCGCCAGCGCGTGGCCGTGGCCCGGGCCTTGGTCAACGACCCCTCCATCCTGCTGGCCGACGAGCCCACCGGAAACCTCGATTCCGCCACCGGAAACGAAATCATGGCCCTGTTCGCGCGCCTGCACGAGCAAGGCAACACCATCGTGCTGGTAACCCACGAGCACGACATCGCCGTGCACGCCCACCGCGTCATTTCCATCCGCGACGGCAAAGTGGAAAAAGACGAAAAAGTCAGGTAGGTAGGACAGGCCTCGTGGGCTGCCGGGCCTGGCCGGCCCGTTCCGCCGTGTTGCCTCCGAGCATAATTCTTGGTGGCGAGATCTTGAACTTCAACTGGCAGCGCCTGGAACAGTACCCAGAACCGCCGGGTGGCGGCCGATTTCACTCTTGAGACGGCCACTTGCGAAGAAGGCCCTTTTCAGACTCACCGTCGGCTTCGTCAAAAAGGAAATCGAGCTTACCCGCGGAGGAGTCGGCGTCCATCTGCTCGTCCCATCGCGCTTGTTCCCGTACCCGAAACCATTGGACGATGCGCCGGTATTCTTCCTGGGGCAGACCATCTATCGCCGCCTCGATCTCCTCAACTCGGCTCATACTTGAAGTCTAACACCACCGCCTTCGCCCTTTTTGACGTGCCTGATTTCCCCAAGGCCCGTCTAGCTGCCCCTGAAGTCTCGAATAACGGTGCGAACGACGAACAGACCGCCGCGAATGATCAGCCAAGCGCCCGCTGCAAGCGTCGACGGCCCAGTAATGCCGATCCCCCAAGCTATTCCCCATCCTGCCCAACAATCGTAATTTCCGTAGGGATGCGGGTAGATTCCACTCAGCCAATCGACGATGAACAACGGCACCCATCCAATCGTAAGGAAGCAGAAAAGCAGCCACGGACTCGCCGTTTTCCTATAGACCTTCTTCCAAAACATCGAGCGTTCCGAAGTACGCCTTTGGATCTCTATCGTGCCGCTCAAGGGTGCTTCAGATTGCCCGTTGTTTTCTGCCATTTCGATTCTTTGGAATTATAGATCAGTTGCAGCAGAACGAACAGCCGCCCTCGAAAGAGACCTCCTTCGGGACACCGTCTGAGTGCTCCGCCCTGCTCCTACCAAGCCTGGGAGCGATATGTCTTTGTCCTGTATCGGAAACTGGCCCGGCGGGTTCCCCAACACTAATTCCCGGCCGAACAGACCCCTAACCCCAGACCTAGGCCTCGTCCGCCCTCCGCATTTCGGAGGAGCGCCCTTCCCCTAACCTTACCCTCTCCCGCCGCGTCTAACGTCCATGCAAGACCTGAAATACGCCCTCCGGAACCTCTGGAAGGCGAAGGGCTTCGCCGCGGTCGCGGTGCTGACCCTGGCGCTCGGCGTGGGCGCTAACACGGCTATTTTCAGCATCATCGATACCATCCTGCTGCGGCCGCTACCGTTTCACAATCCGGACCAACTGGTGCGGCTGTTTGAAACCGAATCGGCGCCGGGGAGTTATCCATTTGCCGGGCCGGACCTGGGCGACTGGCGCGCGCGGAATCATACTTTTCAGGATATGGCCATGTATGGCTGGCCGCACGATATGAATGCCAGCCAGGACGGCCGGGCGGACCACATTCTGGGCGTCCCCACCGAGGTGAATTTCTTCGATGTCCTGGGAGTTCGGCCGCTGGTGGGTCGCACTTGGGCCTCCGGCGAAGGTCAGCCGGGGAAGGACCGTGTGGTGGTGCTCAGTTACGCCTTTTGGCAGGGCCGTTTTGCCGGCGATCCGCGTGCGATCGGCCAAGGCATCGAACTGAACGCACGTAAATACACCATCGTGGGCGTGATGCCGCCAAGCTTTCGCTACCCCGTTTCGCGGGCGCAACTGTGGATGCCGGAGGAGATGGTGCATAACGAATACTCGCGCGGTTCGCATTGGGCCAGCGCCGTCGGAAGAATGAAACCGGGCGTGGGCATTAAGGCGGCGCTGGCGGACCTGACGGTGATCGCCTCGGCCCTCGAAAAGGCCTATCCGGACAGCAATTACAAGGTCGGCGCGAAAGTCGTCTCGCTGCGCGACGATCTGGTGGGCGATTCGCGCGGCTCGCTGCTGATGATGCTGTGGGCGGTGGCGCTGGTGCTGCTGATCGCCTGCGCCAACGTGGCTAACCTGCTGCTGTCGCGGGCCGTGTCGCGGCAGAAAGAGATGGCCGTGCGTAGCGCGCTGGGAGCGGGGCGGAGCCGGCTGGTGCGGCAGTTGCTGACCGAGAGCGTGCTGCTGGGGGTGGTTGGCGGCGCCATGGGGCTGCTGCTCGGATGGGGCATCGTGAGCCTGTTCTCCCACGCCAAGAGTTTCGCCCTGCCGCAATTCAACGTCATCCAGTTGAACGGCACGGTGCTGGCGTTTACCTTCGTCCTGGCGCTGGCGACCGGGGTGCTGTTCGGCCTGGTACCGGCGGCGCGGACGTCGCGGCCCGACCTGCACGACGAGCTCAAAGGCGGCGCGGGCAGTTCCGTGAGCCCATCCCGAAAGCGGCGCTTCGCCAGCAACTTCCTGGTGGTGGGCGAGGTCGCGCTCTCGTTGCTGTTGCTCTCCGGCGCCGGCCTGCTTCTCAAGGATTTTGTCAAGCTGCGGAACGTGGAGGTCGGGGTGCGGCCGGAAGGCGTATGGACGGCTGCCGTGCAGCTTCCCAAAGCCCGTTATGACGGCGACGCGCCGCAGCTCCAGTTCGCCCAGGCGCTGCTCGATAGGGTGCGGCACATTCCCGGTGTCGATGCGGCGGCGCTCACCAGCGTTCTGCCGCTCGAGGGCGGTAGCAACAGCTACTTCAGCCTGCGTGGGCATCCTTCGGGATCGAATGAAGGCCCCTTGGTGGAGGTACACTCCGTCTCGCCAGATTATTACCGCGCCATGGGCGTGCACCTGATCTCGGGCCGCTGGTTCACTCCGGCGGACGTGGAGCTGACCGCGAAGTTGGATCTCACGGCACATGCGGCGCGGCTAAAAAAGACAAAGCTGCCTCCGGGCGAGAGCAATACAATGGTGTACCCGACGGTGATCAACCAGAGCATGGCCCACTACTTCTGGCCGAATCAGAATCCGGCGGGCCAGATGTTCGGGCAGGGCGATACCGGACCCTGGCACCAGGTGATCGGGGTGGTCGGCGATGTGAAAGAGTGGGGCCTGACGCACGCGCCGGTGCCGGAAGCTTACTCGGCTTTCGACGGCAGCGGGCGTTTCTTCGTGGTGCTGCATACTCCCATGCCCCCCTCCAGCCTAACTCCGCCGGTGCGACAGGCGCTGGCCCAACTGGACGCGAGCCTGCCCCTGTTCAACGTGCGAACCATGGCCGAAGTGATCGGCGATGGCGCCCAGGGATCGCAGTTTCTGAGCGTGCTGGTGGGATCGTTCGCTGGATTTGCGGCGCTGCTGGCCGCCATCGGAATCTACGGCGTGCTGTCGTACCTGGTAAGTCAGCGGACGCGGGAAATCGGCATCCGCATGTCGCTCGGCGCCAGCCGCGGGCGTGTGTTGGCGCAAGTGATCTGGGAAGGCATGCGGCTGGCTACGGCGGGGTTCGCCATCGGGCTGGCGGGCGCGTATGCCGCCGGGAAGGTGATGGCGAGCCTGCTGCACGAAGTCGAGCCCCGCGACCCCGGCGTGCTGCTGGGAACCACTGGGCTGCTGGCGTTGGTCACCCTGGCGGCGTGCTACGTTCCGGCGCGCCGGGCGGCGCGGCTCGACCCCATGGCCGCCCTGCGCCAGGAATGAAGAACTGAAAACTGAAAACTCCTATGCTTCCTTCCATCGCTTCAGACATCTGGTACGGCCTTCGGCAACTGCGCCAGCGCCCTGGATTCACCATTACGGCGGTGCTCTCGCTGGCCTTGGGCATCGGCGCTAATACCGCCATCTTTCAACTGGTGGACGCCATCCGCCTGAAAACCATCCCGGTGCGCGACCCCCAGAAACTGGCCAACATCGTTTTCGCCAAGGGCTCGACGCGGTCGGGTAATTGGTCCTCGCGCAGCGCCGAGTTTACCTCGGCTCAATTGGAAGAGATCGGCCGCCAGCAGCAGGCCTTCAGGGGCCTCGCCGCATGGAGCGCGACCCGCTTCAACCTGGCGCCGGGAGGCGAAGCCCGCTACGCCGAGGGCCTCTGGGTGAACGGCGATTTCTTCCGCGTCCTTGGCGTCGACACGCTCGTGGGCCGCACCTTCACTCGGGAGGACGATACGGCCGCCTGCGGCAATCCTAGCGCGGTGGTCAGCTACGCTTTCTGGCAACGCGAGTTCGGCGGCGATAGCGGCGTGCTGGGCCGCACGGTCCTTCTCGATGGACATACCCTGCCCGTAATCGGTGTCACTCCAGCCGCGTTTTTCGGCGTGGACGTGGGCCATCGTTACGATGTAGCCATCCCCATGTGCGTCGACCGGGCTTTCTCCGACAACGGCAAGGGCCGGATTCCGTCCCGGACCGACTGGTGGATGTCCATCCTCGGCCGCCTCAAACCGGGCTGGACTCTGGAGAGGGCCAATGCCCACCTCCATGCCATCTCGGCTGGCATCATGCAGGCCAGTTTGCCGCCCACCTATCGCCCGGACACTTCCAAGGGGTACCTGAAGAACAAATTGGAAGTCGCTGCCGGCGGCACCGGGGTTTCCGGTTTGCGGCGCGAATATGAACAGCCGCTATGGCTGTTGATGGCCACTACCGGCCTGGTGTTGCTGATCGCCTGCGCCAACCTGGCCAACCTGCTGCTGGCGCGCGCCAGCGTGCGCGAACGGGAGATCGCCGTGCGGCTGGCCATGGGCGCGTCCCGCGGACGGCTGGTCCGCCAATTGCTCTCCGAAAGCCTGCTGCTGGCTTTGTTCGGCGCCGGTCTCGGAGTCGCCATCGCCCAGGCGTTGAGCCGCGGTCTGCTGTCTTTTCTCAGCACTCCCGGCAACCCGGTCTTCGTTGGCCTGGCGCTCGATTGGCGAATCCTCGGCTTCACTGCCGCCCTGGCTGTCCTCGCCTGCATTCTCTTCGGCCTGGCACCCGCTCTGGGCGCCACCCGCCAATCGCCCGCCGCCGCCATGCGCGCGGGTGGACGCGGCACCACGGCCGGGCGCCAGCGATTCGGTTTGCGCCGCGCCCTGGTCAGCACCCAGGTCGCTCTTTCGCTGGTGCTGCTGGTCGGCGCGCTGCTCTTCGTCCGCAGCCTGCAGGGGCTCATGAATATCGATGCCGGGTTCCAGGCCGAGGGTGTCATGTCGGTCGATATCGATTTCAGCCGCGCCCAGTATCCCATCGCCCGCAGGCAAGGCATATTCCAGGAGTTGCACGACCGGTTCGCTTCGCGCCCCGGCGTGGTTTCGGTGACGCAGGTTTACTTCACTCCAGTGAGCGGTTCCGGCTGGAACGACGACATCGGCCCGGATGGGTCGGTCGCCGCCGGCAGCCATAAAGATACGCTGTTCAACCGCGTCTCGCCCGGCTATTTTCGAACCATGGGCGTTCGCCTCCTGACTGGCCGCGATTTCAACGAGCACGACAACCTGAATTCTCCCAAGGTGGCCATCGTGAACGAGATGTTCGCGAAGAAGTTCCTCGGCGGCGTGAATCCCGTGGGCCATACCTTCAATCTGGAGGCCGCCGCGGGCAAGCCGGAAACGCTGTACCAGATCGTGGGCATGATGCGCAACGCCAAGTACTACGAGTTGCGCGAGGAGTTTCGCCCGGTCGCTTTCCTTCCCATGGCGCAGGATGCCGAACCCGGTCCCGGCGGCACCTTCGTGCTGCGCGTTGCCGGCTCGCCCGGCGCGGTGATGAGCGAAGTGAAGGCCGCCGCGGCAGAAGTGAATCCGACCATGAGCATCGAGTTTCACACGCTGTCCCGCCAATTGCAGGATTCCCTGCTGCGGGAAAGGCTGATGGCAACTCTTTCCGGCGCTTTCGCGCTGCTGGCGGGGTTGCTGGCGACTTTGGGGCTCTATGGCGTCATTTCTTATATGGTTGCGCGGCGGCAAAACGAAATCGGCGTTCGCATGGCCCTCGGCGCTGACCGAGTGCGGGTGGTCCGCCTGATACTGCGGGAAGCTGTCTGGCTGCTGGCCGTGGGCTTGGTTTTCGGCATCGCCATCGCTCTCGCGGCCGGCCGCTTCGCCGCCACGCTGCTGTTCGGTTTGAAGCCGTACGACCCGGTCTCGATGATCGCCGGCGTGGCGCTGCTGGCAATCGTGACGCTCGGCGCCAGCTACTTCCCCGCGCTTCGGGCCGCCCGGCTGGACCCGATGACGGCGCTCCGCGACGAGTAGGAGGTTTTGAGGAAAGGTTGATCATGTTTCGTTCCGTCGCGTCAGACCTGTGGTACGGGCTCCGGCAATTACGCCAGCGCCCCGGATTCACCGTTACGGCGGTGCTCTCGCTGGCCTTGGGTATCGGCGCCAATACCGCCATCTTTCAACTGGTGGATGCCATTCGCCTGAAAACCATCCCGGTGCGCGACCCTCAGGAGCTGGCCTCCATCCATTTCGCCGAAGGGTCGTCGAAGTCGGGCAATTGGTCCTCGCGTAGCGCCGAGTTCACTTACGCCCAATGGGAGGAGATCGGCCGCCAGCAGCAGGCGTTTAGCGGCCTGGCGGCGTGGAGCGCGACTCGCTTCAACCTGGCGCCCGCCGGCGAAGCGCGCTACGCCGAGGGCCTCTACGTGAGCGGCGATTTTTTCCGCGTTCTGGGCGTCAACGCGCTGCTGGGCCGCACCTTCACGGCGTCCGACGACACACCCGCCTGCGCCAACCCTGGCGCCGTGCTGAGCTACGCTTTCTGGCAGCGCGAGTTCGGCGGCGATGAGGCCGTGCTGGGCCGGCCGGTCTGGCTCGATGGACACACGCTGCCCGTAATCGGCGTCACGCCGCCGGCGTTTTTCGGGGTGGAAGTGGGCCATCGCTACGACGTGGCCATCCCGCTATGTGCCGACGCAGCCCTCGCCATCGACGGCAAAGGCCGCATACCGGTCCGGTCCGACTGGTGGCTGTCCGTCCTCGGCCGCCTCAAACCAGGCTGGACGCTGGAACGGGCCGACGCCCACATCCGCGCCCTCTCCGCCGGCATCATGCAGGCCAGTTTGCCGCCTTCCTTTCGGCCGGATACCGCGAAGGATTATCTGAAGGGCAAATTGGCAGCTTCCGCCGGAGGCACCGGCGTTTCCGATTTGCGGCGCGGTTATGAACAACCCCTGTGGCTGCTGATGGCCATCACCGGTCTGGTGCTGCTGATCGCCTGCGCCAACCTGGCCAACCTGCTGCTGGCGCGCGCCAACGTACGTGAACGGGAGATCGCCGTGCGTCTGGCCATGGGCGCGTCGCGCGGGCGGTTGGTCCGCCAATTGCTCTCGGAAAGCTTGTTGCTGGCGGTATTCGGCGCCGGGCTCGGAGTCGCGATCGCCCAGGCGTTGAGCCGCGGTCTGCTGTCCTTTCTCAGCACTCCTGGCAACCCCGTCTTCGTCGGCTTGGCCCTCGATTGGCGAATCCTCGGTTTCACCGCCGCTCTCGCCATTCTGACCTGCATTCTCTTCGGCCTGGCGCCCGCTTTAGGCGCCACCCGCCAATCGCCCGCCGCCGCCATGCGCGCAGGCGGACGCGGCGCCACGGCCGGGCGACAGCGATTCGGTTTGCGCCGTGCCCTGGTCAGCACTCAGGTGGCGCTCTCGCTGGTGCTGCTGGTCGGCGCGTTGCTCTTCGTTCGCAGCCTGCAAGGGCTCATGAATATCGACGCCGGCTTTCAGGCCGAGGGCATCATGTCGGCCGGTGTAGACTTCAGCCGCGCGCAGTATCCCGTCGCTCGCAGGCAGGGCATCCTTCGGGAACTGCAAGACCGGTTCGCGTCCCTCCCCGGCGTGGTCTCGGCGGCGCAGGTCCTCATGACCTCGGTGAGCGGGTCCTGGAACGACTTCATCGGTCCGGATGGCTCGGTGGCCGCCGGCAGCCACAAGCTTTCGTTCTTCAACCGCGTCTCGCCGGGCTACTTCCGTACCATGGGTACGCGCCTGATGGCTGGCCGCGACTTCAACGATCACGACAATCTGGATGCGCCCAAGGTCGCCATCGTGAACCAGACGTTCGCGAAAAAGTTCCTGGGCGGCGCCAATCCCGTGGGCCACACTTTCTATCAGGAAGCGCCCGCCGGTAAGCCGGAGCAGTTATATCAAATCGTAGGCTTGGTGCGGGATACCAAGTACCGCGAGCTACGCGAGGAGTTTCTGCCGGTCGCCTTCGTAGCCGTGGCGCAGAACCCCGAGCCCGACCCCGGCGGCACCTTCGTGCTGCGCGTGGCCGGCTCGCCCGGCGCGGTGACGAACGAAGTGAAAGCCGCCGCGGCCGAAGTGAATCCGACCATGAGCCTGGAATTCCACACGCTGTCCCGCCAATTGCAGGATTCCCTGCTGCGCGAGCGGCTGATGGCGACGCTTTCCGGCGCCTTTGCCCTGCTGGCGGGGTTGCTGGCGACTTTGGGGCTCTACGGCGTCATTTCTTATATGGTTGCGCGACGGCAAAACGAAATCGGCATTCGCATGGCCCTCGGTGCCGACCGCGCCCGCGTGGTCCGGCTGGTGCTGCGAGAAGCGGTGTGGCTGCTCGGGGTTGGGCTGGTTTTCGGCATCGCCATCGCTCTCGCCGCCGGTCGCTTCGCCGCCACGCTGCTGTTCGGTTTGAAACCGTACGACCCGGTCTCGATGATCGCCGGCGTGGCGCTGCTGGCAATCGTGACGCTCGGCGCCAGCTACTTCCCCGCTCTTCGCGCCGCCCGATTGGACCCCATGACGGCGCTCCGCGACGAGTAGGCGGTTTGAAAAATCAAATTAGAGCCGCCGGGGAACGCAGCTAAGACGCTTATTTTCGTGAGACCTCCGCGCCGCGCATTACAATAGGATCGATGGCGGACGGCTTGCGGTTCGAATGTCAGAAGGGTTGCACGGCTTGCTGCGAGCAACCCGGGTTTGTCTACCTGACGGAAGAAGATCTTCGCCGCGCGGCGGAATTTCTGGGTATGAAACCCAAGGAGTTCGAGCGGCGATACGTCTACCGCACCACTCACAAGCTGCGGCTACGGGTGCCGGCGGAAGCGCGATGCCCTTTCCTTGAAGCCACCGGCTGCTCCATTCACCCGGCCAAGCCTACCCAGTGCCGCATCTTTCCGTTCTGGCCGGAATACGTGGACAGCGCGCGCGAATGGAAAAAAGCCGCGCGATTCTGCCCCGGCATCGACCAAGGGCCGCTGATCCGGATCGCGTCGGCCCAGGCGCAGGCCGCCCAGATGCGCGCGGCGTATCCGCACGCTTATGAAGGCGTAGTCAGTATTGAGCCGGCGAACCGGCGACCTCCCGATGCCGCGGATCCACCGACTGGTTAACCTGACGAATGGCAAGCACCAGGCTGTGCCGCATCCTGTCCATGCGCAGCCGCCGGCGGCGCCTTTGGCGCAAATAGACCAGCAGAAGCAGATCCGCCGACGCCAAAGTTACGAGCAGCATTAAGTCCACCCAGTCCATGGCTCCATTGCATCACCTTTCAGGGGAATCATCTAGTCTTTTGGGTAACAGGTAGGGCATAGGACTACGGTCGGGACTTCGCCGTGCCGGCTCTCAGCAATCGCCGGTCAGCCACTCGCTGCCAGCTTCAACCGAGAGCTGACCGCCGATGCCTGAAAGCTCTCCTTATTCGTACTGCAAAACCCCGACAACTAACGAGACTGTCAAGGAAATCGCGCGACCCGACGATCAGATTGAGCATGAAGTCCAATATCCAGGATACGGATTCCCAAGGGCTGGGAGCCGCTCTCTGCCGCATTCCGGTCTTTCGCCCGGTTGCGTTGGAGCTGCTGCGCGTGCTCGATGACGAAAGAACCAGCGTGCTCGAGGTCGCCGACCTGGTCGGCTCGGATCCCGCCTTGTGCACCGAATTGCTGATTACCTCGAATTCGGCAGCCTATGGGACCAGGCGAGCCGTCAACACGGTTCCCAAAGCGATTGCGGTTCTGGGAATCGAAAAAACAAAAGCGATTGCGCTGCGGGCTTCACTCGAGGCCATGCAGCGCACTATCGGCAAGTGCCGCGCGGTGGAGAACACTTGGGCGCACAGCCGCGCGGCGGGAGTTATCGCCGAATGGCTGGCTCCGTTTTATCGTTTCCACCCGGATCGGGCCTATATCGCGGGGCTGCTACACGATATCGGCCGCTTGGGCCTGCTGGCAATCGATCTGGAGCGCTACGGTGCCCTGCTCGAACGGGCGTCCGGGAACGAAGACGACCTGCTCGATGCCGAGCGCGCCTTATTCCGGCTGGACCATTGCGAGGCGGGGTTGTGGCTGACGCGCACCTGGGGATTGCCGCAAGAGCTGTGGACGATTTGCTCCCAGCACCATTCCGAGAGGGTCGCCCTGGAAGATGACGTGCTCACCATCCCCCGGCTTGCCTGCGCCCTGGCGCACGGTCTGGGTTATCGGGCCGCACCTGGCGTTCATGGGCGTGAGTTTACCGAGATCCTGGCCGAGTTGCCGGCCGGGCCGCTGCCGGCGCCCAGTTTCCCCGAGTCGGTCCTGTGGACTCGCCTGAAGCAGGAAGTCGGTTTTGAACCTCACGACTTGAACAGCGCTACCCTGGCCGGCACCAGCCTAGCGATAAACTGAGTTGCCAGGTCCCGCCAAGCCTGGGCGGTGCAGCGGTTGTGCTGGCCGCGGTATCTACCCTGGCGGCGTTTGTTCCCGCCCGCCGCGCCGCGGCCATCGATCCGGTCGAATCGATGCGGGCGGAATAGGGAGAAGACGGCTCAGTACTTATTATAGTACGTATAGTACTTCATATCTTTGGTTAGCTGCGTCATGCTGAATTTAGATATGGAAAAATGTGAAGTTTGCCGGCTGCTCGAGGCACATTATCACCGGTGCAAAGAGAACGCTCTGGAAGCTAAGCGCCAACTCGGCCGGGCCACGACTTCCGAACAAGCCGAATGCGCGGCCGCCTGGTTGCGCCGGGCGGAAGAGCACTGGCTGGCGGCGATTAACGAGTTACTGACGTCTCCGCGCAGTTGTGCGTGCGAGCGGCCGGAACTGGCCGATGTCTTTGCGGACTATCGAACCGTGGAGCGCGCCGGCTCGGAACCGCAACCTATCTCCAGTTATGTCCAGTAATCCGATGTGGCGCGCGCACTCGTGCGTGCCGCGTCGGCACTTTTGCCGACGCCCGGTGTACCGTACGCAAGCGGGTGTCGAGAAGAGTCTCGACACGGCACGCACGAGTGCGTGCGCCACGTCGGGCTCCAGGATTTGGCAATGACTTGCCTTATCGGCGCGGGCGCGGCGGGCATCGCCACTGCCTACGCGTTCAGCCGGGCGGGCATTGCCTTCGATTGGTTTGAAGCCGGCTCCGCGCCAGGCGGGCTGTGGCGCTACGACAACGACACCGGCAAATCGGCGGTATACGCGTCGCTCAAAACCAATACTTCGGCGCCCAACATGCGCCTGTTTGGCTACCAGATGCCGGAGTTGGGCGACGACTACCTGTGCCCCGGCGACGTGGTTCGCTACCTGGATTCTTTCATCGATTTCGCCGGACTGGGAGCGCGCCTGCGGCGATCGACCGCAATCGAGACTGTGGAGCCGCTCGCCGCGGGAGGATTTTGCGTCACCGGACAGCCACGTCACGGCGCCCGGTTTGCGGCAATCTACCACCATGTGGTGGTGGCAAATGGGCGCAACTGGGACCCCGTGATTTTGCAGGTTCCTGGGGAGTTTCACGGGCAGACGCTGCATGCGCTCTACTACAAGACGCCTGCCACGCTGGCGGACAAACGGGTGGTGGTTGCGGGATTTGGCAACACCGGAGCGGACATCGCCGTGGACGCCGCCAGCGTGGCTCGCGGCGTGATTCTATCGACCCGCACCGGTGGGCACCTTTCCAGCCGCTATCGCAGCGGCGTGCCCGCCGATCGGGAAACTGGCGGCGCAGGTTTGGGCAAAATTGTGCGGGACCGCGCCCGTCTGCTGCCCAGGCCGGTCCGCAATTGGCTGGCCGCCAGGCGCCTGTCGAAACGGGGCCTGTCCCCCAAAGTGGTGGCCGCTCTGGAAGCCGGAGCGAAGTTTCGGGCCAAGCCGCCTATCATCAACGACCGCATCGCGGGATTGATCGATGCCGACCTGGTCCAGGTGCGTCCCGGAATCCGCGCTTTCGAGGGCGGCACGGTTCGCTTTGAAGACGGTTCCGCGGCGGAAGCCGATCTGGTGATCTGGGCTACCGGCTATCGCACCTCGTTTCCTTTCTTTTCAGATGCCATGGCCGAATCGAACGGCCAGTTTCGCGACCGCTATCTGCGCGTGGCGGCGCCGCACCAGCCGGGCTTGTACTTCGTGGGCCACGCAGCCGTGATCGGCCCGGTTTTCCCGGTGCTCGAAGCGCAGGCCAGAGCCGTGGCGGCGTGGATCGGCGGAAACTGCCATCTGCCGGATGGCGACGAGTTGGCGAGAGAAGCCAGGCGCGAGTCCGAAAGCGCCCGTAAGACATGGCCGGAAATCTCGCGCGCCGAGGACACGCTGGAAACATACCCTTATCTGCGCCTGCTCGGCCGCGAATTGCGGCGCCTCAGGGCTTCGCCCTGAATATCCCTTCGGGATATGGAAGTCGAGGAAGACAGAAGGGTGCGCGACATGAGTGGAGGCCAGCGCGATTCATTTCATTAGTAAAACGCCTGGAAACCCAGCGTACGTGAACGCAAGGCAGCGTAGCCGCGAACTAAGGCGCGGGTCGTCTCCGCGTTCGCGGGAGTACGGCAGGCTATGCGAAAGAAGCGCCGGGATGAGTCCCGGCGTGGCAGACTGAGAGTCCGCTCCACGAAGAAGCCATTGCAGCCACTTCTATGTCGCGCAGGAGCTAACGGCCGGAGTCCTTCTGTCTTCTCCCCTTCTGCCTTCCTCAACTTCCACACCGCGACCTAGAAATGGTCCCGGCGATCCGGTTCGACGGTGCCGAGGCCGGCGTATTCTTCTTTCACTTTCACCACCTTGTCGCCCACGAAGGTGACGAAGCTGATCTTGCCCGGCGCGGTGCCGTACACCCAGTCTTCGAACTCGGTGCCGTCCTTGGTTTCTCGCGACTTGTGCTCGGGGCGCCCCATCGCCATCAAGACCTGCTCGCGCGTCATGCCCTCGCGGGCGCGCCGTTCCTTGATCGCCTTCCGGACCACCGGCGGGAGGTTCTCCGCATAGATCTCGGTGGCGCTATGGGGGTCGAAATCGAGAATCGGCGCCAGCATCTTCTTGACTTCCGCCGCTTTAACCGGATCGAGAGGCTTATGGAACAGAATGACGATGGTGGTGCCGGCGGGAGCGTTGGAATCGCCCTGGTCGAGCGGCACGGTATTGCCCATGGCGCCAACCACCTGCGCGCCGCTGTACCAATGCCGGCCGCCGTTGAAGCCGCCATTCAGTTGCAGCACCAGGCGATCGCTCTCGATCTCCACCTTGGTGATCTGGATCATGTCGCCCAGGCGCGCGGCCGGTCCGTTCTGGTGGGCCACATCGGCCCACGCCTGCTTGTCCCAGGTGCCTTTGGCGTCGAATTCCAACGGTTTCCTGGCGCGCGGCACCAGCACCTTGGCCTTGGCGTACTCGGCCATCAGCCCGCGCGTCAGCTCCACGCGGTCCTGGAAGGTGAGCTTGTCCGCCGCGGGGCAAAAACCGGGCGACAAGCTCAGGATCGCAATGGCGGCGACGACGCGCATACGGCAAGCTCCGCTGGCGGATCGAGTATCGGCGAGAACTGCCGGCGAACCGGCGCCCGAAAAAGATACGCGAACAGCGCCACTAATACTCCGCCGGTGAGAACGCTAGCTTCCGGGCCGTATTGGCCCCCGCTCCACAGCGGTCCGGCGGACCACGACAATTCGTAACCCGTCACATTCATTGTAAGCCCGCTGACGTTCACGCCCAACAGCGGCAGCGAGAGGTTCCACCCGAAATGCAGGCCGAAGGGAAGCCACAGATCGTGGCTGCGCAAATAAGCGTAGCCGAAGAGAATCCCGAAGCCGGCCGTATTCACCACACTGAACCAACTCGCATGGGGATTGCGCGCGTGCATCAGGCCGAAGATCAAACCCGCCGGCAGCACCGTGGCCCAGCCGCCGGCCCGCGCCACCACGGCCTGAAATCCGTAGCCGCGAAAGAACAATTCCTCGCCCGCCGCGCCGAACGCCAATAGTCCGGCCAACACCAGCGTGCTCACTGCCGACCACGATTCCCCGGGGACGTGTACCAGCCGAGCCGCGCCGAAGGCCAGCGCCGGGACAGTCACCAGCAAAGCGGCCGCGATTCCGCCGCCCAGGCCCAGCGCCAGGTTGTCGGCCGAGGCGCGCGACCAGCGTATTCCAGCGTCCGCCAGCGGCCGGTCTTCGAAGATGCGCAGCGCCAGCCAGTTGGTGAAGATGGCCCCAACCAGCGCCGTGGTGGTGATCCCGACCAGAAATCCGCCCAGCCAGGCCAGCAACGGCCCGAACAGGTTGATGCTCAGAAAATAGAGCACCAGGTAAACGGCGACGTGAACGGCGATCCGGATGGGATCGTTGCGGCCAGCCATGCTCTCCAGTATGGCAGTTGGAGGGGTCGGTTTTCGCAAAGGTTCGCGATCCCAGTCCTGCGCCGGCCCGAGTGAGCGGGGCGCCAGCTTGACCCGCGTGCAGAATCCGTTCCTTGGAGTGCAAGGTTTGCACCGCGAGGCCAGTCGTCAAAATCGGCACCGAGCTGCTCTGGCGCTGTTGAGACGGCAAGAGGCCGTGGACTGACGGGATCTTGCCATGTGAGCGGCGGCTTACGTTCCATGGGCATCCAGTGCGCGCTCCGCGCTTCCACGTTGACGATTCGTTGGCTCGGGAGTCAATTCAGGACGCATCCCCGAAAGACGTCACCGATACACATGGAGATTTGGTGGGCTTCGTGCACATGAGACGAGCGATGACTACGCTTCTTAAAGCAGGAAACACGATATGCGTAGCGGAAAGCTGCCGTTCGCGACGGGCGCTGGAGCGCCAAATCGGGCTCTTGCTGTCGGTAATCGCGAGTCTCGCAACCCTCCCGGTGCCGGCAAGGGCGCAACCCCTGCCCGATTCCGAAGATCCCCCCGGCACGGCTGTAAACACAACCCCGGCGCAACCGTACCTGCCATACACTCGTCCGACGCAGACAATCAAGCTCCACAACTACCTCTTCGACGCGTTCGGCCCCTATCCCATCGCCGGGGCAGCCATGGCGGCTGGCATTAGCCAGGCCGGCCATGGAATTCCGGAGTGGCGGCAAGGCGCCGAGGGCTACGGCAGGCGTTTCGGGTCCGACTTCGGAATCACGGTGGTAACGAATACCACGCGCTACGCGCTGGCGGAAGCCTTCAAGCAAGACGCGTTGTACTACCGCTGCGATTGCACCGGCGTGTTTCCACGCTTAAGGCATGCCGTGGTTTCCACCGTGACGGCACGGCGTGGCGCCGACGGCCACCGCGTCTTCTCCGTTCCCGCGCTGGTTGCGCCTTATGTAGGCACGATGGCGGCCGTCTATGCCTGGTTCCCCGACCGCTACGGCGCCAAGGATGCGCTCCGTATGGGCAACTACAACCTGCTGGCATATGTGGGCGCCAACATCGCCCTGGAGTTTCTCTATAGCGGATCCCACTCCTTGCGTTCCCGAATGCACTTAAACAACAGACACGGAGCGCCAACTCCGGGGTCGAATCCATGATTGACGGAGACTTCAGGGCGGCCGCGGGCATGGCCCCCCACTTCCCCGGCTAAGGGCCTTACTCATGTCCCCCACTGTCAGTTCCTCCAAAAACCCGATCAATGAGTTTTTCGAGTGGTTCGGCGATCTGGGTATATTCTTCTGGCAAGTTATGCGGGCCGCGGTGACGCCGCCGTTCGAATTCCGCGAACTGTTTCGACAACTCGACGAGATCGGATCGAAGTCCCTGCCTTTGGTCGCCGCGGCCGGCGCCGCTATCGGAGTTGTGCTCTCGCTTGAGACTCGTCACAGCCTAATTCGATTCGGGGCCAAATCGATGCTTCCCACCGCCATCGTGTTTTCCGTGGTTCACGAGATGGGTCCGATCGTCACCGGTCTGATAGTGAGTGGCCGGGTAGGCGCCGGCATCGGAGCGGAATTGGCGTCGATGAAAGTGACCGAGCAGATCGACGCCATCGAGGCATCCGCGGTAAACCCTTATCGGCTACTGGCGGCGACCCGCATCCTGGCCTGCATCCTGATGCTGCCTCTCCTGACCCTCACCGCCGATTTCTGCGCCTTGATGATGGGCTGGGTTTCGCAGGCTCTAGCCGAGCCGATCTCTTTATATAAGTTTATCAACGACGGTTTTAGGGGCGCCAACTTCAACGACTTACTGCCACCCACGCTTAAGACCGCGATGTTTGGCCTGATCATTGGGCTGATCGCGTGTTTTCAGGGAATGCGGACACGGGGCGGCGCCGGAGGCGTGGGCCGTGCGGCCATGAACTCGGTGGTCTTGTCGTCTCTGTTCGTGATTTTGGGAAATGTTGTGCTGGTGAAATTAATCATTATCTTTTTCCCGTAAGCGCTTGGTCAAACACCTCGCGAAACAAGTTATGGTTACAACCGATCGGATTGCGACGAAGCAAGAAAAAGCCGAGGATGACGGCAATGGACCAGTTGTCGCCGTCGAAGACTTGCATAAGTCCTTCGGCAGTCAAAAGGTTTTGAACGGGATCGGCTTGACTGTGAGCCGTAGCGAGACCCTGGCGGTGCTGGGGCGCAGTGGTACCGGTAAGAGCGTATTGCTGAAGCTCATCATCGGCCTGCAGAAGCCCGACTCGGGATCGATTCGCATCCACGGTCGGGACATCGCCGGCCTGGCTCTCGACCAGATCGGCGAAATCAGGAAGAAAATCGGGTTTCTGTTTCAGCGGGGCGCGCTTTACGATTCGCTGACCGTCGGGCAGAACGTCGCCTTTCCGCTGCAGCACCATACGAAAGAAATGTCGAGGTCCGAGCGGGCCGGCCGCGTCAGGGAGTTACTGGCGGAAGTGGGAATGGAAGGCGACACCGAGAAGATGCCTTCGGATATCTCCGGTGGCATGCAGAAACGGGTAGGGCTGGCGCGTGCGCTGGCTTTGGAGCCGGATATTCTGCTGCTCGACGAGCCGACGGCCGGGCTCGACCCCATCAGTGCCGGCGAGATCGACGATCTGGTTCTCAGACTCGAAGAGGAACATCACATGGCATCCATCGTAGTGACTCACGATCTGCACAGCGCGAAGGCGATCGCGGACCGTCTGATTCTGCTCCATGAGGGAAATGTCGTGATCGAAGGTACCTTTGAAGAACTCCAGAAAAGTGACGACGAGTTTGTTAAGGCGTTTGTAAGACAATCGTGGGAGGACATATGTCGAGAGCGGCGCGTTTAGGAGCTTTCATCGTTGCGACACTGGCAATTCTCGCGGCCGGTGTCTTCATTGTCGGGAGCAAGCGGTATCTCTTCAGCTCCACGTACCAATTGAAGACGCAATTCAAGGATGTGGCGGGCCTGGCGGTGGGAGACGATGTGCGGGTGGGAGGGGTTCACAGTGGAACCGTGCGCGACATCGCGTTGCCTCACAGACCGGGCGAAACGATTACCGTAGCGATGGATCTCGGCAAGTCGACCCACGAAATCGTCAAGCGGGACTCCGTGGCCTCAATCGAAACCGAGGGCATGGTGGGCAGCCAGTATCTGGCCCTCTCCTTTGGATCCTCCGGGTCAGCCGACGTTCGCGATGGCGATAGCATCGCCAGTCAGCCGCCGCTCGAAATGGCAGCCCTGTTCAAAAAGGCGAGCGATATTTTGGATAGCAGCCAGCAGTCCGCCCAGTACGCCACGCAAGCGACGGCCAATATCGCCTCGATTAGCGCCAAGATCGATGGCGGACAGGGAACCGTGGGAGCACTGGTCAACGACAAACAGCTCTATAACAACCTGGAACAGACGACCAGCGCTTTGCACGACACCATGCTCCATGCGCAAGAAGGGGTTACCGACTTCCAGGAGAATATGGAGGCCATGAAGCACAACTTCCTGTTGCGCGGTTTTTTCAAGAATCGCGGCTACGAGGATTCCGCCGAACTGGCAAAGAATGAAATCGAACGGCTGCCGCAAGGCACGCCGATGAAGGAGTTTACGTACCCGGCGAAGCAGCTCTTCGACAAGCACGATACAGCCGAGTTGAAGAACCAGAAATCTCTAAACGCCGGCGGCGGGTTCCTGGCCAATAACCAGTTCGGGATTGCGGTAGTCGTGGCATCGGCCGGCATGGAAGGCGATACGCAGAAGGACCTGGTGCTTACCGAAGCCCGGTCCATGGTGGTGCGCGAGTACCTGGTCGAGACCTTTGAATTCGACGATAGCCAGCTTAAAACTCTGGGAATGGGCAAGCAGACAGGCGCGGCCTTGGATGCCGGCTGGGGTACGGTACGGATTCTCATCTATCCGGCCGGAACCGAGATTCCGCCTAACAAACAGGCGCAGGTGGGAACCTCGTCCAAAGCGACCTCAAATCAACCGCTTCAAGCCCCTGTGTCCACAACGCCGAAACCACTGCGGTGATTGCCGTGACGGGCCAAGCTGGGGATGGTCAGCCTGCGCGGCCGGCTTTTCCCGGCTGCTCTGCAGGGCTGCCTGCTCCACGATTAGAGCCAAGGTTCCGTGAGAGATTCGCTTAACCAATCTGGAGATTCACTTACCGAGCCGCGATCGCCAACGGAGCGGTTGCCCGGGAACCGACTTTCCCCGGTCGGTTGAGCACCCGTGGCCCTTAGTGGGACAGGCCTCCTGGCCTGTCGAGCCGAATGGAGAAACATTCAGCCTGTGCAGACGGGCCGGGATGCCTGTCCCGCGTCCATGCCGGGAGGAGGCACCGGTTTTCGTCGGGTAGAAGAACGCAACATCCCTCCCTTTTGCCGTAGGGGAAAATTCTCCACAAGTAGTGGCGAATCGCAACGGGATGCGGGCGATTGTCCGGACTGGATTGGCGCCGCCGCCGAGGTTTCTGGCAAGGCACGCCGTTTTTTACAGAGATTTACGCACACGTTTCTTTTCTATGTTTTGGCGCTGTTTCATTCGATTGTGACCATTTAATTCTTGACCGGATCGAGAGAACCGCATATCATCGTTCGGAAGAGTTTTCGATGAGGTGGAGCGAAAACTTGATAGAGCTACTGAGGTTAAGCTGAAAGGGGGAGTACATGCGCCGAGTCCGCACACGTTTCCATTCTTGCTGCACACGTTCCCATTTCAAGTTTTTGGCCGGCCTGCTGTTATGTATGGCCGTGGCCTTTGCACAAACCGATACCGGCTCCATTGGGGGGTTCGTTAAAGATCCTTCCGGGGGCGTCGTTCCCAAAGCCAAAGTCACCCTCAAGAATGAGGGCACCGGTGAAACGCACACTCTGACTACCGATGAAGCCGGCTACTACGTAGTGCCCGCCTTGCCGCCCGGCTTTTACACCATGACGGCGGAAACCGCCGGTTTTAAGCGCTTCGAAAGCAGACAGAACAAGCTCGATTCCAATACCGCTCTTTCCCTCAACGCCGATCTTGCCGTTGGCAACGCTACCGAAACCGTTGAGGTGACAGCCACGGCGGCCGTGCTGCAAACCGATTCCTCCGCGGTGCAGAGCGAGATCGGCGGCACCCAGGTGAATATGCAGGAACTGAACGGCCGCAATCCAATCTACGAAGCTCAGCTCCTGCCCGGTTTGCGCAGCGGTTCCACCATGGGCGATTTCAATTTCGCGGTCGGCGCCGGAGTCCCGTTTAATGTGAACGGCGCGCGGGCGCAAGACACCCTGGTCACGTTCGACGGCGCCGATGCCGTTCGCACGCGCGCCAACGGAGCCGTCATCGGGGTCGCCAACACGGACGCCGTCGAAGAAATCCAGGTGATGACCGCCGACTACGCCCCTGAATACGGCCGCTCCTCCGGCGGCCAGATCCGCATCGTCAGCAAGGCCGGCACCAGGGATTTTCACGGCGGCCTCTACGAGTACTTACGCAACTCCGACATGAACGCCAATACCTGGTCGCGCCAGCAGAGCGTCGTCACCGCCGCCGCCCAGCCGGTCCGCTACAACAATTTCGGCGGTACCATCGGCGGCCCCATGTGGGTTCCCGGCATGAACGAGAAGTTCCGCGAAAGGCTGTTCTTCTTCGTGGCCGAAGACTGGATCCGCTACCGGTACGGCGACTTCACCACCGAGGCCGTCCCCACCAACCTCATGCGTCAGGGGAATTTCAGCGAACTGCTGTCCTCCAATCCCTGGTATGCCGGAAGCCATGTCATCTATCAGCCTTCCAGTTGCCCGGTGTCCGGCGCCTCGACTTGCATTCCCTTCCCGAACAACATCATCCCCGCCAGCCAGTTGAGTTACAACGGGAACGCGATTATCAACGCCTACCCGCAGGCCACGCCGGGGTTCCTCGTCGGTACCTCCAATTACATCGCCCAGGCCACCCACCCCATCAACCAGCGTAAAGGCACCGTCGACATCGACATTCTTCTCAATTCCAACGAGAAGCTCATCAGCCGCCGCACCGACGCCTCCTATTTCGAATACCAGCCCTTCGATCAAGGCTCGGGCCTTACCGGCAAGTATTTCAACCGTCCCAACCAGACCAACGTCATCGCACTCACCTCCACCATCACTCCGACCCTGATGAACGAGGCGCGCCTCACCTTGAGCATCGACGACGTCTACATCCCCGTGAACACCGCGCTGCTGGGCTTTAACACAAATGATTTGCCCATCCCCATCAACTTTCCCTACCTGATGCCCAACGGCAAAGATATTGTCCACAAAATTCCCACCGTCGCGGTGCCTAATTTTTATGGCTTGGCCGGCGGCCCTTACCCGTCGCATTCCTCCGGCACCATCTGGACCGGCTCGGATACAGTGACTAAGGTTGCGGGCAATCACACCATCAAGGCCGGCATCGCGTTCGAGTACTCCGGCGAGAACGATGGCGACGAGATCAACGTGAGCACGGTTCCCGGCGGCGCCAGCAACCAGAACGGCAACTTCACCTTTACCGATGCGCGCACCGGCTTGGGCGCTACCTCCGGCATAGGGATGGCCAACCTAGCCTTGGGCCTGGCCGACAGCTACACCGAAATCGGCCCGCGCTCCCTGGTCATCTGGCGCTCCTGGATGTGGGAAGGTTTCGTGCAGGACTCCTGGAAGGTCAACTCGAAGCTGCACCTGGAATATGGCCTGCGCTGGACCAATATCGCCGGTAACCACGCGGTGTGGGGCAATAACGATTACTTCGACGGCAACGTCTACAATCCGGCCACGGCCGTCCAGGTCTCTCCTAGTACCGGCAACGTCATCCTCGGTACCGGAAACCCCTATGACGGCATGGTCATCCCTGGCTATAGCTCATTCCCCGGCGCGGGCGGACGCATCGCCGCGTTCACTTCCAACCAATGCGACGGCGCATCTTGCAGCAGCATGCTCGATCCCAACCTTAGCAAGAACTATATCGCCAACACCAACACCTTCCAGCCAAGACTGGGCATCGCCTACCAGCTCACTCCGGCCACCGTCCTCCGCGGCGGAATCGGCAGCTTCACCACCAAGATGGGCCTGCTCGACAACGTCTTCCCGGGCGGCAATTCGCCCTTCCAGCCGTTCGTTACGGTCAACAACGTTTCGGTGGATAACCCGGGCGCCGCTTTGACCACCGGAACCGCCGCGGCTCTCACCATTACTACCCTCAACCCCCACCTGAAACCCCCGGTGGCGTGGAACTGGAACCTCACCGCCCAACGCCAGCTCCCGCTGCATAGCGTGCTGACGGTTGCCTACGTGGGCCATCGCGGCAACCATGCCTGGCAGGTGTACGACATCAACGAGCCCACCGTGGGCGCGTTACAGGCCAACCCCGGCGTGAACGTCAACGCTCTCCGCCCCTACAAGGGGTACGCGGAAATTCAGGAAGAGGAGAGCGTGGTCAATTCCATGTACAAAGGACTGCAAATCCAATGGGAGCGGCGGTTTACCAGCGGCTCCGCTTTCAGCTTTTCCTATACCCTTTCGAAGAGCATGGATAACGGGTCGAATTACCGCGACATCGTGCCCGATACCTACAACACGAGCAATCTGTGGGGTCCCTCCGAATACGACGAGCGCCACATTGTCCTGATCAACTACATCTACGCCCTGCCGTTCCTGAAGAACAACAAGGAGCTCACCGGCAAGATGCTGGGCGGATGGTCGCTCGCCGGCACGGCGCAATTCCAGACCGGCACTCCCTGCGGCATCGGCACCAACAACGATTTCGCCGGCGCGGGCGAGTACGGCAGTTTCGGCTGCGGCAGCGAAGGCCAGTTCTGGGTGCTGAACAGTCCCCCCACGATCAACACTGGAGCATTCGCGGGTCCCGTCACCAACTCCAGTTCGCCGAAGTACTTCACCGTGAACGCTACGGCGCCTCCCACCGGCACTTTCAATCTGTCGCCCGGCGTCCGCGATTCCATCTACCAGCCCGGCTTCCAGGATTGGAACCTGTCGCTGTTCAAGACCTTCCCCATCAACGAGCGGGCTGGCTTCCAGTTCCGCGCCGAGTCATACGACTTCCCCAACCATCCGAACCTGAGCGGGCCGAATCTCAATCCCACGTCCAGCCAGTTCGGCATGATTACCAGCAAGACCGGCTTGAACCGCGCGATGCAGCTTTCCTTGCGGCTTTACTTCTAAGGAGAGCACTTTCCATCCAGCCGGCGGCCAATCCTTCTACGAGGATGCCGCCGGCTTTGCCGTTTCTTCCGGCTCGATTTCGCGTCGGCGCACCGCCAATTCGCCCGCATGCTCCTCTGCCCATCGGCCCAGCGCCAGAATCGGCGTCTCCAGCGAAAGCCCGAGCGGGGTCAGTGAATACTCTACCCGCAAAGGCACCTCGGCATAGGCTTTGCGGCTGACCACGCCGATTTCTTCGAAGCGTTTGAGCGTCAGAGAAAGCTCCCGCTGGGTCACCCTCCCGATCGCCTTCCGTAAAACTCCAAAGCGCAGCGGCCCCGGCGCCCGCAGCAGATGGTACAGCACCGGCATAGCCCACTTCGACGCCAGCAGGCCGATGAGCTTGGTCATCGGACAGTCTCCGGACAGATCGCCTTCGCACCGGGTATCTGGTTCCATACTAACTTCATTCATAATCCCTACTTGTCAACCAACCTCTAGTATCCTTAATATACTATAAGTATGCCGACAACCAAATGGACTTTCGACACCGTACATTCGAGCCTCGCGTTTTCCGTGCGCCATCTGATGATTTCCAAAGTCAGAGGCCGCTTTGACAAGTGGACAGGCACCCTGGATCTGGACGACGCCGATCCCACCGCTTCAAAGATCTCCATCCGCATCGAGGCCGCCAGCGTCAACACCCAGGAACAGCAACGCGACGACCACCTGCGCTCGGTCGACTTCTTCGATGCCGGCAACCATCCCGAAATCGCTTTCGAAAGCACCGGCGTGAAAAAGCTAAGTGAGCAGAATTACAACGTCACCGGCGATTTGACCATTCGCGGCGTGACCAGGGAAGTCGAGGGCGCAGTGGAAGTACTGGGCCGCGCCAGGGATCCATGGGGCGGCTTTCGCGCCGGCTTCTCCGCCACTACGTCCATCGACCGGAAGGACTTCGGGCTTCTGTTCAACGTTCCCCTGGATGGCGGCGGCGTGCTGGTGGGCGAAAAGGTCGAAATCGTCGCGGAGTTGGAAGCGGTCCAGGCCGTCGCCATCGGCGCTTGAACTCGCCCCATCCCAGGCAGGTGGTAACCCTCAGTCCCGGCCGCGCATCTACACCATAGCAACTCGTCGAGTCCAACTATGCGTATCGAGATGTCGCGGCGTCGAATACTGGAATCGCTGGCGGCGGTCGCTTCCCTCCGCGCCCTGTGCGGGCAGCAGGGTCAGCCGCCCCAGCAGAATCCGCCACCCCCGGATAGTCAGCAGCCGCAACTGACACGGCCGGCTCCCAACCTTTCCGGCCAACAGGCGGAAAGTTCCACTTTTTCCACCGAGATCAAGGTGGTGAATGTGTTCGCCACGGTCCGGAAAGGCAAGGACGGCCCCATCGTCCATAACTTGACCAAGGACGATTTTGTGCTGGACGAAGATGGCCGCCCGGAAACTATCGCCTATTTTTCCCAGGAGAGCAACCTGCCTCTCACCCTCGGCCTGCTGGTGGATACCAGCGGCAGCCAGCGCCGCGTGCTCAACGACGAACGCACCGCCAGCCTGAAATTCTTCGACCAAATCCTGCGCGAAGATCGGGATCTCGCGTTCCTGATTCACTTCGATTTTCAGGTGGAGTTGCTCCAGGATCTGACCAATTCCAAGCAGAAACTGGAAGACGGCTTGAACGCGCTGAGAATCGGCGACAACCAACAGCAGCAGCAACAACAGGGTGGTAATAATCCCAACGGGGGGAACTATCCCAATGGTGGAAACTACCCCAATGGTGGCAATTATCCCAACGGCGGGAACTATCCCAATGGCGGCAATTATCCCAACGGTGGGAACTATCCCAATGGCGGCAATTATCCCAACGGTGGGAACTATCCCAACGGCGGCGGCTATCCCCAGGGGCGCATGATTCGCGGAGGCACCGACCTCTATGACGCGGTCTATCTGGCTTCGAACGAGCTCATGAAGAAGCAGAAGGGGCGGAAGGCCCTGGTGCTGCTCACCGATGGCGTGGACACCGGCTCCAAGGAAACCATTTACCAGGCGATCGAGAGCGCCCAACGCTCCGATACGCTGATCTACAGCGTACTTTTCTCCGACTCCGGCGCCTACAACAACGGCCCCATGTATCCGCCCATGGGACGCCGCCGCATGGGTTATCCCGGCGGCGGTTATCCCGGCGGCGGTTATCCGGGCGGCGGTTACCCCGGAGGCGGCTATCCCGACAACCGTCCCGACGGCAAGAAGATCCTGCAGCAGATCTCTCGCGAGACCGGCGGCGGCTTCTTCGAAGTCTCCCACTCCCACCCCATCGACAAAGTGTTCGCCGCTATCGAGGAAGACCTGCGCAATCAGTACAGCATCGGATACACTTCCGACCAGCCTCCTAACGGCGCCTACCGTCACATCCACCTGACGGCCAAGAAGAAGGACTACATCGTTCGGGCCCGCGAAGGCTACTACGCCGGCTAGCCCGCGGCGGCGCCCTCCGGCTCTTTACAGCAGACGAAAACTCACATCTATCCGCGCTCCGGAGGGCACCGGCCTGCCGTTGCGGGTTGCGGGGCGGAAACGCCAACTCCGGACCGCTTCCACCGCGCGCTCGTCCAGTCCGAAGCCCAAACCTTGCTGGACGCGAATATTTTGCGGAACGCCTCGCGCGTCGATCTCGACGACCAGCGCGACGGTACCCTGCACCCTGGTTTTGCGGGCCTCCTCGCTGTAGTCGGGCTCCTTCTTGAGCAGCAGGACGGGGTTGGTCGTGAGACCCTTCGGCCCACCCGAGCCGCCCGGCCCCGTGCCGCCGGCTCCGGCATAAGGACCACTGCCGTCGCCGATGCCGCCGCCATCGCCGCGGCCGTAGCCGCCGCCCGAACCCGGCCCACCGGAGTCCGGTCCGCCGGTTCCGTGCGGATCGCCAAAGGCCGCCAGATCGATCGACGGTAACGCCTGGGTAGCCAGGATCGTCGGCTCGACCGGCAGCAGCGGCTCGCTTTCGCGAATCAAAGACACGGGCGGCGTAAACACGCGCGGCGCGCTCTTCGGCGGACGGCCTTTCGAGGGAGGGGTAATCGAACGTTGTCCGCCGCCGCCGCCGCTGCCGGCCGGCCATGTCCGGACCAACGGCGTATACAACGTGTCCCGGGTGAAAATAGCCTGTCGAACCACATCAAGGGGCGGCGGATGGCCGGTCGTTAGAACGAGCACCAGCGCAATCGCCGCGACGTGCAACAGCGCCGAACAGAGCACGGAGGGTCTGGAAGATGGCGGCATTCGTTACCTGCCGCGTTGTCACTTGCAGGTTGAGCGCCAGTTACTAAGTGACGGCAACCCTTGAGTAAGTCGGTCGCCGAACCCGTGCCGCCGCGTGCACAGAGTGACGCCAATGTGGCTCCCGTGGCAACTCGCCGCGGCCCCGTCCCGGCGCTATCTCAGAACTGCACCTTCGGGGCCGAGCGCGCCCCGGGCTCGGTCTTGAAATAGGCGTCGTTGCGGGCGAACCCGGAAAGCGATGCCACCACGTTGGAGGGGAACAGCTCGATCAGCGTGTTATAGCTTTGCAGGGCCTCGTTGTACTTGCGCCGCTCCACCGCGATGCGGTTTTCGGTACCGGCCAATTCGTCCTGCAAGGCCAGAAAATTCTGGTCCGATTTCAACTGCGGGTAATTCTCGCTCAGCACCAGCAGTCGCGACAGGGCTCCATCGAGTTGCTGGTTGGCCTGTATCTTATCCTGCGGCGTGCGGCCGCCCGCCAGCGCCGCGCGCGCATCGGCGATATCCTTGAATACTTCGGTCTCGTGCTGCGCGAAACCCTTGACCGTGGCGACCAGGTTCGGAATCAGATCGGCGCGGCGCTGAAGAGCGACATCGACCTGAGACCACTGCGCATTGACGGCCTCGCGCTGGGTCGCCAGGTCGTTGCGCGTGCCGATGAACTTGGCGCCCGCGAACACCGCCAACAGCAACAAAACCCCGATGGTGATTAGGGCAGCTTTCACGTGATTCTCCTGTAATTACTTCTCCAGCCGGTCTACCGCGTCGATCACCCGATCGATGGCGGCGAGATACCCCTCCAGCAATCCGACCGGTTCCGCCTGCCGCGGCTTAATGCGCTGCTCGCGAATATCCAGCACTTGATCGAAGGCCGCCCGATCGAAGCCGAACCGCTGGCCTGCCGCGGCCACGATCTCGCGCTTGCGCGTGGGCGCGGCGGCGCCATCGAGCAGGAGGGCGTGCCGGAACAGCACCGCAAACGTCGACAGCGAATCCACCAGCAGGCGGCGCAGCAGGTCCGGGTCCTGCAACATTCCCGAAGCCTTCTGGCGCAGGCGCAAGAGCTTGGCGCGCAAGTCGTGCTCGACCTGGGCGCGATAGAAGGAATTGTCCACTTCGAGCGGCCCGATCGGGTCCCGGCCGTGCAAAATCCGGTAGTGCGCTTTGATGTCGTGAAACTCGATGGCGAAACAGTCCGTGGAAGTGGCCAGCTCGTGTTCGGTGAGCAGGAGAGGGGCGGGGCTGCCTTTCTCCCTCCACCAGCGGAAAACGTCCGCCACCGCGGCCAGTTCGCGGGGCGTCAGGACAGTGACCACGCAGAGGACGTTGTAATCGGAAAACGCGGCGTGATGCTCGCCCGCCGCCGCCGAGCCGTAAAGCACCACCGAGACCAGCCGGTCGCCCAGGGCCTTCGTCAGACGCTCCACGAGTTGGGTCAGGAGTTTTTCCATGAGATCGCTCACCAGTCGCTCGAAGCTCCACCGCCGCCGGAATCACCGCCCCCGAAACCACCGAAACCGCCGCCGGAATCGAAGCCGCCGAAGCCTCCGCCGCCGCGCCCACCCCCGGAGCCGCGCGACAGCACGCTGCCCATCAGCAGTCCGGTCAGAAAACCGCCCCCGCCGCGGGGACCGCCGCGCATCAGCCAGAAAAGCAGGAATAAACCGCCGCCCACGATCATCGGCCAAGGGATGGAATCGGAGCTGGTCTCGCGATACCGCCGCGGCGGGGGTTCCGTGTCCAACCCCACCTGTTTGGCCTGAGCGATGGTGGAACCGACGGTTTCCGCCGCCGCCGTCAGCGCGTCGCCATAATCCCGCTGCCGCAGCGCCGGGCGCATCTCGCGCAACACCCGCCCGGCCATGGCGTCCGTCAGAATCGGTTCCAATCCGTAGCCGACTTCGAGCCGGCTGCGCCGGTCCGCCACCGCCAGCAACAGCAGCACCCCCTCGTTCTTGCCCTTCTGGCCTACGCCCCAGGCACGGAAGATGGTATTGGCGACGTCTTCCACCGGTTCGTTTTCGAGGCTCGGCAGAACCACCAGGGCGATCTGTGCGCCGGTCGCCCGCTCCACAGACGCGCAGTACCCTTCCAGGCGCTGGCGAGCCGCATCGTCCACCACACCCGCGAAATCGCTGACGTATCCCTGCGGCTTCAGGGCCTTCCAATCCACCCCCCAAGCCGCGACGACCCCATACAGCGCCAGCGCCACCGCTGCAAACAGCCGCCCAGGAGTTCTCATTCCGACCCTCCAGTGTACTACGCGGCACTGCCGGAACCGTTCAGATGGACGGGACCGGCTGCTTAACCGATCCTGGGGGAAATCCGTTCCCGAGCAACCGGTCCCCGGCGGTCGCGGCTCGGTAAGTGACGCACTCGTGACTGGAAGCACGCCAGCGAAGTCGCGAGAAAACTAGTGATTTGACGCGGATGATCTAGGCATGATATCGTTACTCGACGATTAGCTATGACAAAGAAAGACGTCAACGGTGATCTGTGCTGCCCGCCAGAACCCATCCCCTCGGAAGTAAGCCTGCTCACGCTCGAAGGGGCCGAAGCGGATGAGGAACTGGCAAAACTGGCTAAGGCGATCGGCCACCCTGCACGAGTCCGCATTCTGAGGATGCTCTCCCGCAAGGAGGCGCGAGTTTGCAGCCAGATTGTAGATGAACTTCCGTTGGCCCAGTCCACCGTGTCTGAACATCTGCGCATCTTGAAGGAATCCGGCCTGGTGCGTAGTTCGCAAGACGGGCCGCGCGTTGGCTACTGCATCAATTTCGACGGCCTGCGCCGGTTGAAGGCCCTCGTGGCCATTATCTAAGCGGCGGATTTTTTTGTGACTTATATATCGCCAATCGTCGATATTCGAATAAAGGAGATGTCCTCATGAATTTAAGCCAACTGGCAAATGGATTCAGAACAGTTCCCGGTCAGGAATCCGCGAGAGGTTAACACATGGGACGTGCTTCAGTGGAAACGCCAGTCACGCCGAAAAGACTGAACTTCTTCGAACGATATCTGAGCCTATGGGTGGGACTTTGCATGCTGGTTGGCGTGCTCATCGGCAAGGCCTTACCCGGCGGAATCGACCAACTGCGAAGAATGGAATTCGGCGCGGGAAGTCAGATCAATATCCCCATCGCGGTGCTCATCTGGCTCATGATCGTTCCGATGATGATGAAGGTCGATTTCGCATCGATCCGGAACGTAGGTAAGAAGCCGCACGGGCTGCTGGTGACGCTATTCGTGAACTGGTTGGTGAAGCCGTTCTCAATGGCTTTGATCGCCTTGGTGTTCTTCCGCTTCGTATTTTCGGCCTGGATTCCGCCCGCTGACGCCGATCAGTATATCGCCGGGTGCATCATCCTCGCGGCGGCGCCCTGCACCGCCATGGTCTTCGTCTGGAGCTATCTCACCGAGGGCGACCCGGCGTATACGCTCGTGCAGGTTTCCATCAACGATTTGGTCATGCTGTTTCTGTTTGCGCCGATCGTCCGCTTTCTGGTGAACGGTGCATCCTCGTTGCAGGTGCCGTTTCAGGTGCTGCTGTATGCCGTCGGCATCTTCATCGTGATTCCGCTGGTGGCGGGCTCGGCGCTCCGCGCGTGGTTCATTCACGCGCACGGCCAGGAGTGGTTCGAGAAAGCTCTGCTACCCCGCTTCGCTCCGGTCAGTATGCTCGCTCTGCTGGCCACGCTGGTGCTCATCTTTGCGTTCCAGGCGGATAACATCACCGGGAAGCCGTTTCACGTAGTATTGATCGCGATTCCGATCCTTCTGCAAGTCTACTTCAATTCGTCGCTCACCTATGGACTGATGCGGCTGTTCAAGGTCCGCCATGCAGTGGCCGCGCCGGGAGCGCTGATCGGCGCCAGCAACTTCTTCGAGCTGGCTGTGGCAACGGCGATCGCGCTATTCGGCCCTGGCTCGGGAGCGGCCTTGGCAACGGTTGTCGGCGTCCTCATTGAGGTTCCCGTGATGCTCTCGGTATGTTCCTTCTGCAATCGCACGCGCCACTGGTTTCCTGAAACGGAGCAGGCCGGGTGAAGTCGTTTGCCTGAGCCGGCACAAGAGCATAGTGAAGCAGGTCTACTGGGAGATGGTAAACAGATGACGAAGAAGAGGGTGTTAGTCCTATGCACCGGCAATTCTGCCCGGAGCCAGATGGGTGAGGGCTTGTTTCGAGCCGAAGGGGGCGAGCGGTTCGAGGTATTCAGTGCCGGCACCAAGCCGGGTTATGTCCGCCCGGAAGCGATCGCCGTGATGAAGGAACTCGGCATCGACATCTCGAATCACCGGTCCAAGTCCGTGGACGAATTTGACGGCCAGGCATTCGATTACGTGGTGACCGTCTGCGACAACGCTCGCGACAACTGTCCTGTGTTTCCGGCAGGCACCGAACGCATTCACTGGAGCTTCGAGGATCCTGCCGCGGTCGAGGGGAGCGAGACGGAGCGGCTGTCCGCCTTTCGACGCATTCGCGACCAGATTCACGCGCGGGTGAAGGCGTTCCTCCAGGATCGAGCGGCCACCGCCAGATAAAGCGATGAAAAGGGTGAAGACGGGCCCGTTCAGAGGGACGGGAACAGGATCGGCCGCACGGTTGTGCGTAAACGGTCAAGTTCGACTGTGTTGTGCTGGAGGAGCCGGTGCCCCCACGTCGTGTTGGTTTCTTCGCGGCAATCCTTCGCCAGCGCCAAGCCGATTGTTTCGTAGTCTCCGAGATCGGGCTTCAGCTTTTCCGGTTCGCTCAAAACGCCGAGAATAAAGACCCTCTCCGTCAAATGCGCGGGAACCTCGGCTACCGCAGCTGCCAGCCTCTCTTCCTGGCCATCGAGGTCGATCAACAGAATCATATGCCGGTTCGGATTGCGACCCATTTCGGCGACGTGGGTGTTGAGAAACTCCTCCAGGACCTTCCTCCATCCACCCGCCACGTTGAGGACCTGGAATTGGCGGGTCGCGAACTCCAGATGAAAGCCGTTCGCTAATTGCCTGTTGGCATCGTCTTCGGGTAACACGAAAACGTGCGGGCGTAATCTTGTTGACGCTCACGGCTGTAGGTCGTCGCGAATCATCGCGCCCACAAGGTCGCCGTTGACCTGCATGTCCTTGAGCGGACGCATGATCGTGGGCTCCAGATGGCTGTTCCTGTAGAGTACGAACGTATTCTCGTCGGAGAAACGGCGAATCGCCTCGGCGTTGTGCGAGGTCGCGATGAACTGGCCGGCGGATTGAAAGGCCTTGCGAAGCGCCAACACGAAAAGCGGGCAACTCGAAGTTCTCCAGGCAACGGAAGTTATGAACGTAGAGGCGGCGTATCACAACAGAATGATACCGCTCATCCCCAGTGCCGGATTGCCGCGCGGAGCGGCGCCCTGGCTAAGCGGCCACCTCGACATAATCGACAGAGCTGCTCGGCTCGGGGATTGGTTCGCCAACCAGTTTCATTCCCTCGAAGTGGAACTCCAGAGCTTCCTGAAAATTATGCCGGGTTTCCTCTTGGGTGCGGCCCACGGCGGCGCAGCCTGGCACGTCGGGCGAATAGGCGGAAAAACCGGTGCTGGTACGCTCGATCACGACGGGATAACGCTTGGGGCTCATCGCTTCAGTCCTGCCTTCTTGAGTCTACCGTTCAGCTTGGTCGCAAGCGGTACGATGGAAACAAGAGGCGACGATGACAATCACGCTGGAACTCCCACCCGACGCCGAGGCTAACCTCGCCGCCCAAGCAAGATCTCGCGGTCTCTCGCTTGATGCTTTCCTCCAAACCATCATCGCGGCTCATGCCGCAGCGATGGAGCCGGTGACGTCCGTTCAGGCGATTTCTCGGGAAGGGGATGAGCTGGACCGGGAGATTGACCAGCTTTTCGACGCCGTACCGGTTCCACCAGGGATCGGCCGGGGCGCGATGCGCCGTGAGAACTGGTATCGATGATTGCGGTCGATACCAATGTGCTGGTTGGGGCCATCCAGACGTTTGATCTTCAATTGCACCGAACCGCGCGCCACGCGGTGAAGTGCCTCTACCGCCAGCGCGAGCCGGTCCCGCTTCCCCTGCCTGCTACACTCGAAACAGATGGCTGTCGACGCCGCCGCTGGGATCGATATCAACGAATGGACCGCGCTCCGCGGTGTGCGCGACGGGCTGATGTGGTTCACGCGGGAGAAGCAGTGGATTAACGAGATCCACCTGGCGTTGTGCCGCATTCCGGCCCCGACGCTGCTCGAACAGGAGCGCGCCACCTGGTTCGTCGATCAATTGCGCGCCCTCGGTTGGGACGCCGCCCTCGATCGGGCCGGCAACGTCACGGCGGCCTTCGGCGAACCGCCCTACGTGGCTCTTACCGCGCACCTCGATACCGTGCTCGCACCGCGCCAGGCCGACGAGATTTCGGTCGATGGCGACGGCCGTTTCCATGGTCCGGGCGTCGCCGATAACGGCGCCGGGCTGGCGGCTTTGCTGGCTATGGCTCGCGCCTGGAAGGTTTCCCGCGACATGCCGGAGTTGCCGCGCGGCTTGCTTCTGGTGGCCAATGTGGCCGAGGAAGGCGAAGGCAATCTGGCCGGGATGCGCTATCTCTGCCGCCAGTCGCCCTTGGCCAAAAAGATCGATTCCTTCGTGGTGATCGACGGTGCCGATACCGGCCATATCACCACGCGTGGCCTGGGCAGCCGCCGCTTTGAGCTCTCCTTCACCGGGCCCGGCGGCCATAGCTGGAGCGATTATGGCGTAGCCAACCCTCTCCATGCGCTCTGCCGGGCCGTGTCCCTGTTTTCCGATACCCGTGTGGCGAGCACTCCCAAGTCGGCGCTGAACGTGGGTGTGATTGAAGGTGGCGCCAGCATCAACGCCATCGCCCAATCGGCCCGCGCCAAGATCGATATCCGTTCGGAAAGCAATGAAAAGATGGACGAAATCGTATCCGCGCTGGAATCCGCCGTCGAACGCGCGCGCGACTTCGAAAACCAGCGGGCCGGCAGGGGAAAAGTGGTTTCCAAGCTCAAGGAAATTGGTTCGCGTCCAGCCGCCGCGCTGCCCGAAGACGCCGCCATCCTGCAATTCGTCAGGGCCGCCGACGCCCATCTCGGCATCCGCTCCCGCGCCGATTGCGCTTCCACCGATGCCAATGTTCCGCTTTCGCTCGGCTTCCCGGCCATAGCCATCGGCGCCGGCGGCGCCGGCGGCGGAGCCCACACCACCAACGAGTGGTACCGCCACGAGGGCCGCGATCTCGGCCTCAAGCGCATCTTTCTGACCCTGCTTTTGCTCATGCGCTACGGCGGCGGAGCACGGTGAGCCGGTCGCAGGCGGCCGATGCCGCCCTGGTCTGGAACACCATCGTTTGGGGCTCCACTTTCGTCCTGGTCAAGAACGCCCTCGCCGGCATCTCGCCGGTGCTTTTCCTGGCGCTACGCTTCTCGCTGGCCACCGCCATCCTGCTGGTACTTTTTCGCGGCTTGGGCAAGGGTCCGTATACCGGGAGATCTCTCGCCGCCGGCGCCGTCACCGGCACTTTCCTTTTTGCCGGTTATCTGTTTCAAACCTGGGGTTTGCGGCTGACCAGCGCGCCAAAATCGGCGTTCCTGACCGGGCTGAACACGGTCATGGTACCTTTGCTCGCCGCCCTCGTCTATAAGATCAAGCCGCGGAGGTCGGAGCTGTTGGGTGTGCTGGCAGCCACCGCCGGGCTGGCTCTGATGACGCTTCAGGGCGGCGCGGGCTCCGGCTCCGTCAATCGCGGCGATCTGTTGACCATTGTCTGCGCGCTGGCCTTTGCCGCTCACATCGTTACCCTGGGGCATTTTTCCGAGCAGGTGAGTTTCGAACTGTTATCCGTGATGCAGGTCGGTGTAGCGGCTCTGTGGTCGCTGGCGCTTTTCGGCTGGGTCGAACCGCCCCACTGGCAGTGGCGCCCGAGCGTAGTCTACGCGATACTGATAACGGGGGTTCTAGCCACGGCCGTGGCGTTTACCATCCAGGCGTGGGCCCAGCAGTATACGACTTCCACCCGCACGGCGCTGATTTATATGCTGGAACCGGTCTTTGCCGTGATCACCTCCTATCTGGTGGCCGGCGAAGGGCTTTCGGCGCGCGCCGCGGTCGGGGCGGGTCTGATTTTGGGCGGCGTCCTGTTGGTGGAATTGAAACCGTTGAATCCCCGGCCACATCCATTCGGATAAGCCACTACGCGTAGGAGTATAGAGTTCCATGAGCATCTTTGACAAATTGCGTTCCGAAAAGCTTCTTTCGTTTACCTTGATTCTGTTTACGCTGTCGATCGGCATCGTGATCGGCACGCTGATCAACTCAAGCGTGCGGGCGGCGAAGGATTCCAATAATGCGGCGCCCGGCGCCAAGCCTCTGGTGATTCCCAACCCCGTCGAACTATCCAACACCTTCACCGAGATCGCTAAGATGGTGGAACCGGCAGTGGTAAATATCACCACAACGTACCAGCCCAAGCCCGTCCAGGGACGCAACCGCGGCCGCCGCCAGGTAGTTCCTCCCGATGAGGACCAGGGCGACAACAACGGCGGCAGCAGCGGCGGCATGGACGAGTTCTTTTACCGTTTCTTCGGCGGCAGCCCCCAGGCCCAGCAAAAGAGCGAAGGCGTCGGCTCGGGCGTGGTGGTGGATAACGCCGGCTACATTCTCACCAACAATCATGTGGTGGACAAGGCCGACATCATTAAGGTGAAGTTCCACGACGATCCCGCCGAATACGACGCCAAAGTGGTCGGTGTCGATACCGCCACCGATCTCGCCGTAATTCGCGTCGCCGGCAAGTCCGGCCTGACCGCGGCCAAGATCGGCAACTCGGACGGCGTGCAGGTGGGCGAATGGGCCATTGCCATCGGTTCGCCATTCACGTTCCAGGAGACTGTCACCGTCGGCATCATCAGCGCCAAAGGCCGCGACGTCGATCCCACCATGCAGTTCCAACATTTCCTGCAGACCGACGCCGCCATCAACCCCGGCAACAGCGGCGGTCCGCTACTGAACATTCGCGGCGAGGTGGTCGGAATCAATACCGCCATCGTCACCCGCAGCGGCGGCTATCAGGGCATCGGTTTCGCCCTTCCCATCAATACCGCCGTCTCCGTGTACAACCAGATCATCAAGAACGGGAAGGTCACCCGCGGAGGCATCGGCGTCACCTTCACTCCGTCCGATACCGCCCAGGCCCGCGACCTGCTCCGCGCCAACCACGTCGACCAGGGCGTCTTCGTTCAATCCGTCACGCCGGATGGCCCCTCCGATAAGGCCGGTATCAAAGCCGAGGATATTATCGTCGCCCTGAACGGTAAATCCATCAAGAGCGGCGACGACCTGCTGGGCATCGTCACCGCGACACCGGTGGGCGACCCGATCGATGTCGCCGTGATCCGCGATGGCAAGAAAATGAACTTCAAGGTGGTGGTGGGCGATCTGGCGCGCGTCTATCCCGGCCGCTTCGGCCCCGCCGAAAACGACCAGCCAGGCCAGCAGGCCGAAACCGCCTTCAGCTTCGGCATGAGCCTGCAGGCTCTCACCGAACAGCGCCGCCAGAGCCTCGGGCTGAAAGAAGAGGGCGGCATGGAAGTGACCGAAGTGGATAGCAATTCCTTCGCCGAGGATATCCAGATCCAGCCGCACGACATCCTGATGGCCATCAATCGAAAGCCGGTGGCGTCCATGGAGGATGTGCGCCGCGCCAAGGCCACCCTGAAGCCCGGCGACGCCGTCGCGTTCCGTATTCTGCGCCGCGCCGACAACGGCTGGACCAGCGTGTATCTGGCTGGCACGTTGCCCGCCGAACAACACTAACCGGGTTGATTCCTCTGGGGCAGGTGGCTCTCGCCTGCCCGCAGCCCCCATCCGTTAGCTGAACGCTGAAAGCTCCTTAACTCCCATGCCCAACCGCTTAGCCGGCGAAAAGAGTCCTTACCTCCTCCAGCACGCTCACAATCCCGTGGATTGGTACCCCTGGGGCGAGGAGGCTTTTGCCAAGGCCCGCGCTTACGAGAAGCCGATCTTCCTTTCGGTGGGGTATTCCACCTGCCACTGGTGCCATGTGATGGAGCGCGAATCGTTCGAGAACGAGCGGATTGCCGCCCTCCTCAACCGCGATTACGTTTCCATCAAAGTGGACCGCGAAGAGCGCCCGGACGTCGACCGCATCTACATGACCTTCGTGCAGGCGACTTGGGGGTCCGGGGGCTGGCCCATGTCGGTGTGGCTCACCCCGGAGCTCGAACCATTCTTCGGCGGCACCTATTTTCCGCCCGAGAACCGCTATGGGCAACCCGGCTTTGCCTCCATTCTGGGCCAGATCGCCGAAGCCTGGCGCACGAACCGCGCCCGGATTGTCGAATCGGCGCGCGACGTAGTGGAGCAACTACGCAAGCATTCCGAGGTCGCGTCGCCGGCTCACCCGGCGCCCATCGACGATGCCCTGCTTGATGGCGGCTTCCAGGTATTCCGCCGCACTTTCGACAGCCATACCGGCGGCTTCGGCGGCGCGCCCAAGTTCCCCCGGCCCTCGGTGCTTTATTTCCTCATGCGCTTCTACGCCCGCACCGGCAACCGCGAAGCTCTCGACGCCGCCCTGCTCACCTTGCGGGAAATGGCCAAGGGCGGCATGAACGATCAACTGGGCGGCGGATTTCACCGCTATTCGGTTGACGAGCGCTGGTTCGTGCCGCACTTCGAAAAGATGCTCTACGACCAGGGCCAGCTCGCCACCGCTTATCTGGAAGCGTTTCAAATCACCCGCGAACCGGCCTACGCCGCCACTGCCCGGCGCATCTTCGATTACGTGCTGCGCGACATGACGGACGGGGACGGCGGTTTCTTTTCGGCCGAAGACGCCGATAGCGTAATCGATCCCGACGCCCCGGCCGTCAAAGGCGAGGGCGCCTTCTACATCTGGAGCGCCGACGAAATCCGCGCGCTTGTGCCCGGTCCCGCGGCCGAGATGTTCTGCCACCGGTACGGCGTGGCCGATGGCGGCAACGTGGCGAGCGACCCGCACCTGGAATTCACCGGCCGCAACATTCTATACCAGGCCGCCACCATCGAAGAGACCGCCGAAGCATTCGGCCGCGAACCCGGCGAAGTGCGCGCCGCCATCGACGAAGCCTCCCGCCTGCTGCTCGCGGCGCGCGGGGAGCGCGTGCGTCCGCACCTGGACGACAAGATCCTGACCTCCTGGAACGGTCTCATGATTTCCGCCCTGGCGCTGGGCGGGGCCGCGTTGCGGGAGCTGCGTTACGGGAAGGCGGCGCGCCGCGCGGCGGAATTCCTGATCGCCCGAATGTGGGACCCGGAAGCTGGAACCCTGCTGCGGCGCTACCGCCAGGGTGAAGCCGCTATCCCCGGTTTCCTCGACGACTATGCCCTGTTGGCGCAGGCGCTCCTCGATCTGTACGAAACCCAGTTCGATTTCCGCCATCTGGAGCTGGCCATCCGCCTCACGGAGAAAGCTATCGAGTTGTTTGGCGATGCTTCGGGCGGCGGTTTCTTCAGCTCGGGCGCTTCCGACGCGAGCCTGGTAATGCGTCTCAAGGAGGATTACGACGGCGCCGAGCCGAGCGGGAATTCCGTGGCCGTCCTAAACCTGTTGCGCCTCGCGCGCATCACCGGGCGAGGCGATTTCGGTGCCGCCGCCGCCTCGGCCCTGGCGGCCTTTCGCCAGCGCCTGTCGCTCGCGCCCGCGGCCTTACCGTACTTGCTGGCCGCGGCGGAATTCGCCCACAGCCAACCGCGCGAGATCGTCATCGCAGGCGCCGCCGAATCCGCGGCTACCGGGGCCCTGGTCGACGAGTTGTACCGGCACTTCGTTCCCAACCGCGTGGTGCTCGTTGCCGGCGACGAAACCGTGCGCGCGCGCCTGGCCGCCTGGAACCCGGCCATCGCTTCGATGGCTGCCGATCCCGGCGCGGCCAAGGCCTATGTGTGCCGGAATTTCGCCTGCGAATTGCCCGTTTCCGAACCGGCCGAATTTGCCAAGTTGATACAATTACAGTTCTGATCGAACCCTAGCTTTAGAATAAACCGCACACAGGAGGCAACCGTGGAAAGACCAGGCGCGACCACTCTCAGAGGCAATCCCTTTACGCTGATAGGACCCGAGCTCAAGCCCGGCGATCCGGCTCCCGACTTTACGCTGGTGGATAACGCATTGAAGCCCGTGACTCTCACCGACACCGGCAAGCATGTTCGGATTATCAGCGTCATTCCGTCGCTCGATACGCCGGTTTGCGACGCCCAGACCAAGCGCTTCAATGAAGAAGCCGCCAAGCTCCCCGGCGTGGATATTCTCACCGTAAGCATGGACCTGCCGTTCGCGCAGAAGCGATGGTGCGGCGCCTTCGGCGTGGACAAGGTAAGGATGCTGTCCGATCACGTGGAAGGGTCTTTCGGCTCCCACTACGGCACTCTCATCAAGGAACTGCGAATCGAAAGCCGGGCCATCTTTGTTGTCGACCCCACCAACACCATCAGCTATGCCGAGTACGTCAAGGAAGTCGCCGATCACCCCAACTACGAAGCGGCCCTGACGGCGGCGCGGGGCGAGGCATCTGCCACCGCATAAGACCGAGGTTCGAGTGGGGCGGCCAATCCTGGCTGCAGCCGCCTTTCAGGCGACTCTTCAGTATTACAGGCCGTCGGATTCTTCTCCCGCCGCAACGGCTTTTTCGTGGAGCGGACTCTCAGTTGGCCACGCCGGGACTCTTCCCGGCGCCGGTCTAGCATGGCCTGTCATGCTCCCCGCGAACGCGAAGACAGCCTGCGGGGTTGGTTGCGGCCCTGCTTCTCAGGGCGGCAGGTTGGCGACCGGATGCTGCTCAGTTTTCCGGCTATCGAACAGAGGCACAAAAGGTGGGGCGGACCCCCTGGTCCGCAGCCGGCCCCCTGGCTGGCTTGCCGGGGAGCGGCAAGCGCTTGATTTTTCGGGAGGAGAGCGGGTCCAGGGGGACCCGCGCGGACCAGGGGGTTCGCCCCACCATTATTCCCAATCGATTGTCGCCGCACCGGAACCCGCGCCGCGCCCCCGAAAGTGTGCCGTTCGTGCAGCCTAGCTCCACGCCCGACGGGTTGCTGGCGCGCGCCGCCGAGAACCCCCTGGTGCGCGGCGGCCTGACCGTGGCGGCGGGCATCCTGGCCGGCAACCTTCTCGGCTTCGCGCGCGTCGCGCTCACCGCCTATCTGCTCGGCACCCATAGCCAGGCCGATTCTCTGGCGGTGGCCTTGGGACCGGTCGATACCCTGAACGGGGTGCTGATCAACAGCATGCTGTTCGCCTTCGTGCCCGCGCTCACCGCGGCCCAGGGCGCGGCGCGAACCGCCCTGTTCCGCAGCCTGCTCCGTCTGTTCGGCTGGGTGTTTGGACTGGCGGTGGGCGCCATCGTCCTGTCGGCGCCGTGGATCATGCGGGTGCTGGCTCCCGGTCTGGACGCGGCGCATTTCTCCCACGCCGTCGTGCTGCTGCGCATTCTGGCGTTCTCCAGCCTGGCGGCCGGGTCCTCGGCAGCCTGCAGCGCGCTGCTCTACACCGCGCGGCGCTTCGGTCCTTCGGCCTACAATCAGGCCCTCCTCAACCTGGGTACAGTGGCCTGCGCCCTGCTGTTGTGGAAGGAACTGGGCGTGTATGCATTCGCCATCGGCTACACGGTGGGCGCATGGGTACAATTGGGCATCGCCTACCTGGCCGCGCGGCAACAATTGGCGGGCGGCGAAGCCGTCCCCAGCCCGTTTCGGAGGCGCGAGATCCTGGCGCGGCCGGCGTTTTTCGTAGTTTACGCCGTGGCGCTCGGTTTGAACATGACCTTCACCCGAGCCTGGGCCACTCACGCCGGACCCGGCATGGCGGCGGCTTTCGATTACTGTCAGCGCGGCGTGAGCGTGCCGCTGGCGTTCCTGGTGCTTCCCCTGTCCAGTTCGCTGTTGCCGGAAATCGCCCGCCTGCGCAGCCTGGAGCGCATACGGGAAGCCCTGCGGCTGATCGACCGCACGGTGGCGCTGACCGCGCTCCTGGCGGTGGGCGGATGCGCTTTCGCCATCGCCTTCCGCTCTCCGGCAATTCGCCTCCTGTTTCAGCGCGGCAGCTTCACCGGCGATTCCACGCGCCTGGTCTCGGGAGTTTTTCTGGGCCTCGCTCCCAGCCTGATTGGCTGGAGCCTGATCGAGATCCTGGCCCGCTCCATGTTCGCTCTGGAACGTCCGTGGCCGCCCGTGTTGGCCTCCGCGATCCCGGTCCTCGCGAATGTTTGCATCACCCTGCGCCTTGGCCTCTCGCACCCGCAATACCTGGGCGTTGGCGCCAGCGCCGGTGTGCTGATCGGCTGTTTGGCGCTGTTCGCCATGACCCACCTGACCCGCCGCAAAACCCCGCGCGCGCTCACGGTCTGACCGCGCGCCCAAAGCCGGTGCGCTCCGGAATCGTGGAAGGCTCGTAATTCCGACCAGGAGTATTCAGCTAGCTAGCGGAATACCAGTATCGTCGATGTCTGATTCATGTGGCCGAGATAGGCTTCGCCATAGGTGCTGAAGCCTGCCGTCGGAATGCCGCTAAAGATGGCGCCGTATTGGTCGCACCGGTTCTCCGCGCGAAGTTGAAGGGTGCGGAGGATGCACTGGAAGTCAATGATACCGGAAACGGACACGCCGGTAGCTTTTCGAGTTTCGATGGCGCACCGCGTGCCAGCCACGATGTCGGTGGCTTGCAGCACCTCGAGCTCCATTCCCTGTTTGATGTGACAGTAGAACAGAATGCCGCGATCGTCGACGCGCTGGGGGCTGCGCACGAAGGGATCTCCATCCACCATCAACCCGAGCGGGTGCTTCATGAATAGAGATGGAGCTTCTTCCGGAGAGACGCCCAAAGCTTGCGCGTAAGCCTCCAGGGCGGGTTTATAGTCGAACTCAACCACGAGACGGAGGGACTCGTCAACGGCGGTCGCCACCAGCGTTTTGCCGGTAGCCTGGAAACTCTGGGTCTTGACGATGTCAAAGCCGCGTTTCAGCTCCAGCAGCAAAAGAACCGCGGCATTGGTGTAAGCGCCTCCGTCGGCCATCACGTGCGTGGCCGCGAATTTCAGATCGTCGCCGGCGGATCCGCCGAGGAAGAAGATATCCGTCCGGTCCCCGATCCGTTCCATCAGGGCTTCCTCCGCGCCACTCAACCCGTCCACCAGAACGAGGCCCACGTACTTTTCGATGTCCAGAGACGAGACCGGAGCATGAAGCTCCCGCTCCATTTGGGAGAACGCGTCGCGCACCGTCACGTGCCCGCTGAGATTCTCAACGACGGCCAACGCGGTCTGCCCCACGATTTCTTCATCCAGGAACATGGCAGCTATCGAGTCGGTCATCATTTTGCCGCCCGCGATCTCGCCCGCGGTCGAACAGCCCGCTACGCAGGCCTCCGGGAAAGCCGCCTTCATCTGCCGGCTGAGTTCGACCGGGTCGTACTTGGATGAGGCGAAGAAGATCACGGCTCGCGGCCTGCAATCGGCGGACTGCGTTTTCAGATCGGCTAGGGCGTCCGGGAGATCTTTTGTGGAATAAGCGGTTTTGATAGACATTCTAGTATTTCCTCCGCGTCTCGCTAGACGCTGACCCCCATCTCGGCGCCAATTGCCCTGACCCTCGCGATGAGACCGGGATCGTCCGCCGAGGTATGATCGAAGCGGTCGGGGTTGACGCCTTTGAAGATGAATTTAGTCTTGGTAGTCAGGGCAATGGTGGGATTGCCGCGAGAGCGTTTCTCGATAATCGTATCGATGATGTGTTTGATTTGGCCAGCCATCGAATCGTTTTGCTCCTTGTCAGGCACAACGTCAATGTGTTCATGAAGCAGATCGGCCGAGTCGATTCTTTTCTTTAGGCTTTGGTGGATGGTTCAGGCTCCCCCTTTACGAATTTGACTTTCTCGGCGATAAGGGTAGCGGTGCGAAGGAGGGCTGGGTGCTTAACCGATCTGGGGGAAATCCGTTCCGGAAACCGCTCCCTGGGAAGCTGGGAAATAATCCGCAAAACCGCCAAAGCGGGTGCGTGGGGGATACGAAATGGTCGGACGGCCCTTCCGAGCGCCTCCTAGGGCCTCTGGTGAAGCCTCTAGCGGGCCAAATTTCGAGTTTTTGGCGCTCTTTGATTTTTCACAGCTTGTCGCGGTCGCGGCTCGGTAAGCTACTGCAAACGCGCGGCGCCCATAACCGAGCCGCGACCGCGAGGGAGCGGTTTCCGCGCCTAAACCCGCCTAAACCGCGAAATCCTCAGATCGGAGATTCCGATTGCTGAGTCGAAACCGCGGTTGAGATATGCGAGCCAGGGCCAACTAAAAAGGCGGCCCCACGGGCGGGCCGCCTGCCAATGACTTCGATTCTCTAAACCAGGTCAGAAGGCGAAGCGGGCTCCCAGTTGCAGCACGCGGCCGCCCACCGTGGTGCCGGTGATGGTACCGGCGGCGGGAGTTCCGATGTTGGCGTTGGGGTTGGAGAAACACGGGTGATTGAAGACGTTGGTGGCGTCGAACCGCACCTGTATTTCACCGCCTTCACCCAGCTTCGGGAGCCGGAAAGTCTTGCCCATGGAGAAGTTCAGCGTCCGCTCGTCCGGTCCGAACAGGACGTTTCTTCCCGTGTTCCCAAACGTGTAGGGCGCGGGCTGGCCAAATCCCGCGGGGTTGTACCACTCGTTGACGTTCGGATTGGAGACGTGCCAACTGCCCACCGTGTTGGCATACCAGCTCTCGGCCGACGAAAATCCCGCCAGATAAAGGTTGCCGTTGGGAGCGGATCCACTCAGGTTGGCGCCGCCCCAGACCGGCGTAAACGGCGTGCCGGTTTGGACCACCCAAATGCCCGACACATGCCAGCCTCCTAATAGGGCATCGGCTACTCCGCCTTGGTCCTTCAGGAATGTTCTGCCTTTCCCGAACGGCAACTGGTACACGATGTCGCCTTTGAACATCTGTCCGATATCGAACAGCGACGGTCCGTAGTTTTCCGCGGGATCGTAGGCATTCTGGTAGATCGGCGCGCCGGCGATTCGGCCCCAGCCGGAAGAATCCTGCTCATCCAGCATCTTGGACCAGGTGTAATTCACGTCGAAACTCAACCCGTGGGCAAAACGCTTCTTGAGGGACGCTTGCAACGAGTCGTAGTTCGAAGTGGCATTGAAGAAGTCGCCGTTGATGCCCAGGAACTGCGGGTAGGGCCGACTGTTTTGGGAGTTGGGTCCAAGCTTGCTGGCGGGCACCTCGTTGGAGTCGACTTCGAACGGGAGGCCCGTGCCGCGGCTGCCCACATAGGCTATTTCAGCCACCATGCTGCCTTGCAGTTGGCGCTGAACGGCGAGCGACCATTGGTAGTTGCGCGCTATCGGCGTGTTATACGGGTAGTAGTTCACCGCGTGCCCGTTGTACGCCGCCGGATTCGTCGAGGCTACTACATAGTTTAACGCCGGATTGGGATTCGAGAGCTGGAAGACCGGGTTGATATAGCTTGAATCGGAGAGCGACCCGCTGCCGCCGAAGCCGAACCCCAGGGCATTCTCGCCGTAGTCGTCCAGGCTCCACAGGTAGCTGTAGATTCCAAAGCCGCCGCGCACCGACAATTTCGGCATGGGCGACCAGGCGAATCCAAGGCGTGGAAGGAAAACGTCGGGTTGATTCTTCTGCAGGGCCGACCGGCCGTTTTGGCCGGCGAACCACATCGCTCCCAGTGTCCCGGTGGCCGAGTTTTGAATCGTGGGATCGAACACGCCAATGCGGTTCTTGATCTCGTTCCATCCTCTTTGAAACTCGTATCGCAGTCCCAGGTTAAGAGTGAGATGGGCCGAAACTTTGTAATCGTCCTGGACAAACGCTTGCGGTATTTTCATGCGCATGCCGACCTCGGGCGCGTTGGTGGCGCTCCAGCCTTGCACCTGCCCCAGGAGGAAGTCCGCGTAGCCCAATCCGCCGGCGCTGCTATTAGACGGGTTAGGCTGGGTGTAAACGCCGCTGAAGGTGAACAAGCCGGCCTGCTCGTTACCCCAAATGGTGGAGTTGTCCTGCTCCATCAGGTAGTCGCCGCCGAACTTGATGATATGCTTGCCGCGGATCATGGTTACCACGTCGGACGGATCGAAGCTGGCTTCGGTGAGCAGGGCGTTGACCGCGCTTCCTCCCCAGGTCATCCCGCCAACCGGGCCGCCAATGGTCACCGACGGCGGTACGTCGGCCTCGGCGTAGTTCCAGCCGAGCTTCGACGGCCACCCCGTGCCAGCGGTGTCCGGGTTGAACCAGTTACCCTGCCGGGCATAGGCAACCCGTACTTCGTTGACCGTGGTGGGGCTGATGGTCCAGATTTCCGAGATCTGCACGTGCTGGGCGTCCACATCGCCGCCCTGGCAATCTACCGGGCAGTCCGGATTGGGAATGAATAATGGTAGGTCCCGTTCCATCACCGAGCCGGTCAGGCGGTGCTTTTCGTTAATGTTGTAGTCCATCCTTCCGAAGTACCTGACAAGCGGGTCTTTGCTAGTCTGCGGCTCGAACCAGTTGTTGGATACCCCCGAGAGGTTCGGGGTGGGAAAGTAACCTTGAATCTTGGCCGCGATAGGATCGATGCGGTTGGAGGGAATCTGGTTACCGGGGAACGGTGTGCGGTTTGTCCCGTTCCAGGTGGACGGATCGTAGACCGTCGGAAAGACGGAACTCGAGAAGTTGCCGGCTTTCATCGCCGCGTTGGGAAACGTGTCGAAGGAGTAGGAACTGGAATTGTTGACCGTCCGGTCGGTGTTGAAATAGAAGAACGCCTTGTTCTTCCGGATGGGACCGCCGATCGACCCGCCGTAGTTGTCCCACCGCAGATTGGGCACGGAAGCCGAGAAGAAGCTGCGCGCATTGAAGAAGTTGTTCTGCACGTAATAGTAGAGCGCGCCATGGAACTTGTTGGTTCCGCTCTTGGTGATCTCGTTGAAGACGCTGCCGCCGACTCCGTACTGCGCGTCGAAGCTGGAGGTGCTGACCGCCACTTCCGCCACCGTCTCGAAAATCGCGTCATCCACGTTTGAGCTCTGCGGGTACGTGATCGCTCCGCCGTCGGTCAGGAAGTTGCTCTCGTACGGCATGTTCCCGTTTACCGACGCGCCCTCGCCGCTGCCCGCCACGCCGGGAAGCGTCGAGATGAAATTCGCCCAGTCCTGGCCCACGTTCGGCAATACCGCCATGGACTCCTTTTCCAGGTCGCTGCCCTGCTTGCCGGTCTCTGTCGCCAGCAGAGTAGCCTGGCCGGTGACCTCGACCTGTTGCACCGCCGCGCCCACGCTCAACTGGGCGTCTACCATCGTGATCCCGACAGCAACCGACACACCGTCGCGTACAAACTGTCCGAATCCCTCTTTGCTAAAAGTCAATCGGTAGGTTCCGGTTCGAACCGAAACTGCGTCGTAAAGACCGGCATCGTTTGTGGTCACTTCCTTCGTGACACCGGTGTCGGTTTCGACAAGCGCGACCTTCGCGCCGGGAATAACCGCGCCCGAGGCGTCGGTAACGGTGCCGCGGATATCGCCGGAACCGGCGTTTTGCGCCAGCCCGAGGCTAGCCACGCAGCACAACAAAATGAGCACGGCCGGAAGACTCCTTCCGTGCACCGCCGATAATTGCAAGCGTCTTAACATAGGCTTCTTCTCTCCATGGAGGTTAGAAACTTCCTGGTTCGCAGACCATCCCCGCCGTGGGACGCGCAGACGCGCGCCTCAGCGACTCGGAAAACAAATAAGGGGACCTTTTGATTGGATTTGCCGCTGCCCAGGCGGCGAACGGACTCGACTCGTTGAAGACGGTGTACAAACACTAACCGCGCTTTCCGGGTCGTCGCGGGGCACTCAGCACCTGAGGAACCCACTAGACTCGCGCACAAGACCCCTTACTTCTACGTTAACTGTAATGTATTTATACTACCGAAGAAGCCTTGAGTCAATGTATTTTTGGGGTTTTGGAGATCCGGCACCTTTTCTAGCTTTTCTAAATGCTGAAAGCGCTTTCACGAGGAACCTTTGTGCTGGGGCTGTATCTTTCCATTCGTCGCGGTTATTTTGGGGTATCCGGGTCCGATCTGTCTTCCTTTGCCGGCCGTAAGTGCATTTCGTCGAAAATGCGCTTGAGTCGGTCTTTCATATCTCTGATCCGCTGGAATTCCGCCAGCTCACGGCGGGCGTCGTCGGCCTTCCCCAACTCGCGATAGACCGACGCCAACCGGTAGCGAATCACAGCGTCGAAGGGCTCCAGTTGAGCGGCGTGAACCAGGGGAGCTTCCGCCTTCTCGGGCTGGTGCATCGAGGCCAGCGTCTTGCCGACGCCGAGATTGGCGTCGGCATCGTTGGGTGCGAGGCCCAAAGCGCGCGAGTAGTGCTCGTAAGCCGCTTTCCCATCGCCGCCGCGGAAGGCGATCTCCCCCAGACGGCACTCGGATTTTTCATCGAAAGGATTGGCCGCCAAAGCGGCCCGGTATTCGCTCTCCGGTTCCTTTGGATCCGCGGACGGCGTGGTACTGAGTAGTTCCGCCAGCTCGAAATGAAGCCCGGCGAGTTGGGGGGAGATTTTCAGCGCTTCGCGGTCTTGCGCAATGGCTCCCTTCGTATCGCCCTGTCTCTCCATCTGTTGGGCCATCACCTGGTGCATACGCGCGGAGTTGGGAGCGCTCATTGCCAGCGCAAGCAAGGTCTCGTCGGCGAGACTCGAGTAGATTCGATGCGCGACGTATAGAATGTCGGGGTTCGTCGGCTGCAGTTGGCGAAGCACGGACACCACACCGGTGGCCTCATCCAACTCTCCTTCTCCATAGTAGATTTCGATCAACTCCATGCCAGCCTCCACGCGAATCTTTTCTTCTTTCACTTGCGGGAAGGACTTTTCCAGGTCGGCCTTGGCGAGGCTGGTCTGGCCGGCCCGTCTTTCGCAGATCCCCAACAGGGCTTGGATATTCCAGAGCGCCGGCCGGAGCTCCAGGGCGCGGCGCAGTTCCGCCGCCGCCGTGCCGTATTTTCCCTGGAAAAAGAGAACTACTCCGAGATTGGCGCGGGCGTCGGCATTGCCGGGATCGAGGGCCAGAATCGCGTTGAATTCCCGCGCCGCAAGGTCCGGCCGGTTGGTTTTCAGGAACTCCTGCGCCTGCCGCTGGTGCGCCTCGATCTGTCGGTCGCCGGGCCCGGATTGGCCCAGGGCCGCCCCGATCGCGAGAAGAAGCGTCGTCAAGATGCGCCTGGGTGCCATGCTAGTCATAGCTAGATTCTGACGCAGTTCGGGCCGAGCCGGGTGACTCCGAAGCGCCCGGAACGCGTCAAGCCACGCCCCACCAGCGGCGATATTCCTTCAAGCCTTTGTACGCTAAAGTCGCTAGCCCCCTGCTAACCATCGCTATTCTAGAGCCGCCGGCCCATCCGGTGTATATTTCAAGTCTGTATGGCTGCAGCCCTGCCCACCACGCCGCTTCCCCGCGCGGACTGGCGACCTATTATCCCCGACCGGGTCGACCAGTTGGGTGTGCCGAAATCGCTTGTCAGCGACCTGGTCTTGCGGTATCTCTGGCTGCACGGCGCCGGATCGCTGGCCAGCCTCCACGAGGCGCTCAAGCTTTCATTCCCCGTGCTCGAAACCCTCTTCCACCAGTTCCGCCAGCAACAGTTGCTGGACGTGAAGGGGATGATGGGCAACGACTACGTGTTCACCTTGACCAGCGCCGGCCGCGTACTCGCTTCGGCGCGCAACGAAATCTGCGCGTATGCCGGCCCCGCTCCGGTTTCGATCCAGCAGTACACCGAAGTCGTTCGGGCGCAGTCGGCCCATCCCCGCCTGAGCCGGGAAAGTCTCCGCCAGGCCTTTCACGACCTCGTCCTCCCGGACGGCCTGCTCGATCAGTTGGGCCCTTCCCTGATCGGCCACCAATCCCTGTTTCTTTATGGCGGTACGGGCAACGGGAAAACCAGCATCGCCGAGCGTATCCTCCGCATTTATAAGGACAAAGTTCTCGTACCGTACGCCGTCGAAGTGGATGGGCACATCATCACTTTATACGACCCGGTCGTGCACCACGCCGTCGATAGCGACGACGAATTGCACGATCCGCGATGGGTGCTGTGCGAACGCCCCTGCATCGTGGTGGGCGGCGAGCTGTCCGCGGTCATGCTCGAATTGCGCCTGGATGAGGCTACCCGCGTCTTCATTTCCCCTTGCCAGATGAAGGCTAACAACGGCATTCTGCTGATCGACGACTTCGGCCGTCAGCGCCTCGCCCCCCAGGAGTTGCTCAACCGCTGGATTGTGCCGCTGGACCGCCGCGTGGATTACCTGACGCTAACGTCCGGCATGAAATTCCAGGCTCCCTTCGAGATGATGGTGGTTTTTTCCACCAATCTCAATCCCAAAGACCTGGCGGACGAAGCCTTCCTGCGCCGCATCCAGACCAAAGTTCTGGTGGGCGACATTACCGCCGAGGTCTTCGACCAGATATTCCGGCAGGTCCTCGACACTAACAAGATTCCTTGCGACCCGAATTCCGCCGAATACCTGCGCGAGGCTTGCTTAAGGGCCGGGGCAACTACTCTCCGCGCCTGCTACCCCAACGATATTTACAAACTGGTTCGCGCCATCAGCGAGTACGACGGCCGCGCCGTCCGCATGACCAAGCCCAATATCGACCATGCCGTGAGCCTGTACTTCGCCAAAGACCCCGACGTCCGCTAATTAACCGTGCCACGACCAAAGGGAGCGGTTTTGTCCGTCCCATCCGCGCAAACCAAACGAACCTGACGAAGTGAAAATGTTTGTATTTTTCAATGAGTTACGGTCTGGCCAGCGTCCGCCTGGGAGCGTCGCCGGGCGATTCGCTTGCATTTTCGTGAGCTTGGTCGAGTTCTGACAAGTGCTTGCAATTAAGTTAGATAGGTGCGTAAGTGGGCTCGTTCGGGAAGCTCCGAACGCGGCACTCCGGGATCCCCGCCACAAATCGAACTTGCTGCCGGGGCCGCGTCTTGGTAATCTAATAGATTCCCGTCAATGTAATCTCGCTTTGGGTGGGAGTATTGCGGGCTTAGGGATGGACGGGTGGCTGAGCGGTCAATAGCAACGGGCTGTAAACCCGTCGGGCCTTGCGCCCTACGGAGGTTCAAATCCTCCCCCGTCCACCAGCAAGTCTTGTAAGATTAATATAGGGGGTTGCCTCTTGGCAAATCTCCGAAGATCCAACACGCCGTTGTAGCTCAGTTGGTAGAGCGCGTCCTTGGTAAGGACGAGGTCACCGGTTCAAGCCCGGTCAACGGCTCCAGTTTTCCCCCTGTTAGCCAATTACGGACAGGCAGAGAAGGATTCGGCATGGCAAAGGAAAAATTCGACCGCAACAAGCCGCACGTCAACATCGGGACTATCGGACACATCGATCACGGCAAGACCACGCTGACGGCCGCGATTACGAAGGTGCTGGCCAAGCACAATCC
>Ga0182016_10000113_pt1 | contig 89505 bp, 81 predicted proteins | sample 712S2MmetaG_FD_120491 | JGI IMG/M metagenome (GOLD analysis project Ga0182016, IMG submission 120491) | Permafrost microbial communities from Stordalen Mire, Sweden - 712S2M metaG | ecosystem: Environmental > Terrestrial > Soil > Wetlands > Permafrost | place: Sweden: Stordalen | collected...
GTTTGACGCGATCATCTCCGACCTGACCGAACCGCTGCCCGACTCACCGTCGTTTCCGCTCTTCAACGGCGAGGTGTTCCGCGACATCAAAGCGCGGCTCGCGCCGGGCGGCGTCTACGTGCTGCAGGCAAGCACGGCCGGCTTTCACAACATGGCGCTGCACGCGAAGATGGCGCGCTCGCTGCGGGCGCACTTCAAGCATGTCGCGAGTTTCTTCACCCACGTGCCGGCCTTCGATAACGATTGGGCGTTCATCGCTTGCAGCGACGTGCAAGATCTCACCGCGCTCGCGCCCGCGCGGATCGCGAGCTACGTTGCCGAGCTGCGCGGCGAGAACTACTTCTACGACGCGGAAACGCATCGCCGGCTCTTCAGCCTGCCGCTCTACCTGCGGCGCGAACTCGCAAAGACCGGCGACGTTTTCGCATGAACGAGGAGCCGCTGCGGCGCACGGCGCTCTTCGACGTGCATCGCGCGCTCGGTGCGCGCATCGTGCCGTTTGGCGGCTTCGAGATGCCGGTGCAGTACGCGGGCATTCTGGCCGAACACGATGCGGTTCGCAAGCGCGCCGGACTTTTCGATCTCTCGCACATGGCCCAGTTCGAATTGCGTGGCGCCGATGTCGCGGCTTGGGCCGATACGCTCACCGTCAACCACGTCGCGACGATGAAGCCGTTTCAAGCGCGCTATAACATCTTTACGAACGACGCCGGCGGCGCGCACGACGACGTGATCTTCTATCGCTTGCCCGATCGGTGGCTCTTGGTCGTGAACGCCGGCAACGCGCACAAGATGTGGGACCATTTGCAGGCGCACTGCCGTGGCGACGTGCAGCTGACCGATCTCCGCGGCGAGCGTGCGCTCATTGCGGTGCAAGGGCCGCGCAGCGTCGAGGTGCTCGCGCCGCTGGTAGACGCCGATATCGCGGCGCTCAAATACTACACCTGCGCGGAAACCAAGGCCGGCGGCGTGAGCGCGCTCATTGCGCGCACCGGCTACACCGGCGAGGACGGGTTTGAGATTTTCTTGCCGGCCGAATCTGCGAGCGGCCTATGGGATGCGCTGATCTCGGAAAACCGGGCGCTGCTCGCGCCGTGCGGTCTCGGCGCGCGCGACGTGCTGCGGCTCGAGGCCGGGATGCCGCTCTACGGCCACGAGCTCACCGAAGAGATCACACCGCTGCAAGCCGGTCTTGCCTGGGCGGTGAAGTTTTCCAAACCATCTTTCACGGGCAAAGACGCGCTCGCCGCGCAGGCCGCAGCGGACGGTTTTCCGCGCATCGCGGGCCTCGTGCTCGATGGTCGCGTCCCGGCGCGCGCGGGCTACCGGGTACTGCGCGCCGGCAAAGACGCGGGCGAGGTGCGCAGCGGTTCGATCGCGCCGTCCGTTGGGAACAAGAGTATTGCGACGGCGCTGCTCGAGCGGGACAGCGCAACCGTTGGGACGCGGCTGGGAGTCGAGGTGCGCGGAACCGAACACCCGGCGACGACGGTCGCATTACCGTTCTATAAGCGAGGCTAGTGGTGGCACAACCGGCGGGACTGCTCTTCAGCAAAGATCACGAGTGGGTGAAGCTCGACGGCGACGTCGCGACGATCGGCATCTCCGATTACGCGCAATCGTCGCTCGGGGATATCGTCTACGTCGAACTGCCGCGCGTCGGCGCGACCTTGACGCAGTTCGCCGGCATCGGCGTGGTGGAATCGGTCAAGGCCGTTTCGGATATCTTCACGCCGCTCGGCGGCGAAGTACTGGAGATCAACCCGGCGCTCGAAGCCGACCCGGCGCTCGTGAACCGCGAACCGTTCGACGGCGGCTGGTTCTATAAACTCAAACTCGGCGACGATGCGGAGAAGAGCAATCTCATGTCGGGCGCCGATTACGACAAGCTGATCGCCGAGGCGTAGCGAACAAGGACGTCCGGATGTATACCCCGCATACCGCGCGCGACATCGAAGCGATGCTGCGCGTCGTGGGCGTCGCCTCGCTCGACGAACTCGTTCGCGTGCCGGACGCCGTCGCCGTCAGAGCCCCGCTCGACGTCGTCCCGAGTCTCTCCGAAATCGAAATCGCCGAGCGCTTCGCGGCATTTGCGGAACGCACGACGGCCGGCGAGTACATCTCGTTCTTGGGCGCCGGTGCGTACCGGCACTACGTGCCGCCGGTGATCGGCGCGCTCGCGATGCGCGGCGAATTCCTGACCGCCTATACGCCGTATCAAGCGGAAGTCTCGCAAGGTTACCTGCAGGCGATCTACGAGTGGCAGACCTACATCGCGCTGCTCACCGGAATGGACGTCGCCAACGCATCGGTCTACGACGGCGCTACGGCATTGGCCGAAGGCGCGATCATGGCGATCAACGCGACGGGCCGCAAAGCCGTGCTCGTGTCGCAAGCGGTGCATCCGAATTATCGCGCGGTGTTGCGCACCTATGCCGCGGGACTCGACGTGACGGTCGACGAGCTACCGTACGCCGCCGGCGGAACGACCGATGCGAGCGCGCTGGAATCGTTGCTGGCCGACCAGCGCTACGCGGCGGTCGTCGTGCAATCGCCGAATTTCTTCGGCGCGATCGATGCGCTTCCGGCCGCTGCCGTCGCAACGATCAAGGCGACGAAAACGTTGCTGATCGGCGTCACGGCGGAAGCACTCTCGCTGGCGGCGCTCGCAACCCCCGCTTCGTGGGGCGTGGACATCGCGGTGGGTGAAGGCCAATCGTTCGGCAACGCGATCGCTTACGGCGGTCCGCACGTCGGCTTCATCGCGACGACAACGGAGCACCTGCGGCGCATTCCCGGCCGCCTCGTCGGTCGCACGGTCGACAAGGACGGCCGAACGGCATATGTGCTGACGCTGCAAGCGCGCGAACAGCACATCCGCCGCGAGAAAGCGACCTCCAATATTTGCACGAACCAGGCGCATTGCGCGCTGGTCGCCACGATCTACCTCGCGGCGCTTGGGAAGACCGGCTTGCGCGACGTGGCCGCGCACAACATCGTGCGGGCGAACGCGCTACGCGACGCGGTCGGGGCGCTCGAGTGGCACGCGGTCCGCTTCGCGGCGCCGACGTTCAACGAGTTCGTCTTGCGCGTGCCGGATCGCGCTTCTGTAACGCTGGCTGCGCTACGCGAACGCGGCATCGTCGGCGGTCTCGATCTCGGCCGCTTCTATCCCGAACTCGCCGACTGCATCCTGATGACGGCGACCGAACTTACCACACCGGCGCAGATCGAACGTCTCGCCGCCGCGCTTGCAGAAATTGCTGCCGATGCCGTCGCCCGCATCTGAAACGCCGCTGATCTTCGACGGCGGTCAGGACGGCCGTGCGAACCGCTACGTTCCGCCGGCGCCGCCGCTCGCGGAGCTGCTGCCGGCCGCGTTGCTGCGCGACGATCTGCCGCTGCCCGACAACACCGAGCTCGACGTGGTGCGGCACTTCACGCGCCTCTCTCAAAAGACGTTCGGCATCGACACGGTGTTCTATCCGCTCGGCTCGTGCACGATGAAATACAACCCGCGCATCAACGACGCGCTGGCGAACCTGCCGGCCCTGCGCGACGTGCACCCGTTCGTGCCGGACGAACTCGCCCAGGGCGCGCTCGCGGTGATGTGGGAACTCGAACGCAGTCTCGCCTCGCTCTTCGGGATGGCGGCGTTCTCGCTCAACCCGGCCGCCGGAGCGCACGCCGAGCTGACCGCGCTGCTGATCGCTAAAGCGTACTTTAAGAAGAAGGGCGACGCGCGGCGCACGACCGTGATCGTGCCCGACACCGCGCACGGCACGAATCCCGCCTCGGCGGCGATGGTCGGTTACAACGTCGTCTCGCTCAAGTCCGACGAGCGCGGCCGCGTGTCGGTCGATGCGATCCGGGCGGCGGCCGGCCCGGATACCGCCGTCTGCATGATGACCAACCCCAACACGCTAGGCCTCTTCGAAGATCATATCCACGAAATCGCGGCGGCCGTGCACGCTGCCGGCGGCCTGATGTATTACGACGGCGCCAACGCCAACGCGCTGATGGGCAACAGCCGTCCGGGCGACATGGGCTTCGACCTCATGCACTTGAACTTGCACAAGACGTTCTCGATTCCGCATGGCGGCGGCGGCGCGGGCGCGGGCCCGGTCGGCGTCGCCGCGCACCTCGTTCCGTTTCTGCCCACGCCGGTCGTGCGTGCCGATGGGTACGGCGAGACGGACGGCCGTTGGCCCTCCGACGGCTTGACGTTCTCGCTCGACTTCGAGCGGCCCGATGCGATCGGCACGATGCGTTCGTTCTGGTCGAACTTCGCGCACATGGTGCGCGCGCTCGCCTACTGTTATGCCAACGGCACCGCCGGGCTCACCCGCGTCTCGCAACTCGCGGTGCTCAACGCGAACTACATTCGCGCGTCGATTCGCGACCTGATCGACATCCCGTACGACGAGATCAACCGGCACGAGTTCGTCGCCTCCGCACAGTCGATCAAGCGCGAGAGCGGCGTGCGCGCGCTCGACATCGGCAAGGCCTTGCTCGACCGCGGTTACCACGCGCCGACCGTCTATTTTCCGCTGCTCGTACCGGAGTGCATCATGATCGAGCCGACGGAAACGGAGTCGAAAGAGACGCTCGACGGCTTCATCGCGGCATTGCGCGACATTCTCATCGCGGCGCGCGAAAATCCGCAATCCGTGCTCGATGCGCCGGTAAACACGCCCGTCAGCCGCGTCGATGAGACCCGCGCGGCCCGCCAACCCGACCTCCGGTGGCATAAAAAAGGGTAATCCTTCCAGCTTTGTGCGGTCGGCAAACTCCTTCTTGGGAGCTGGGCGTATACTTGTTGAAGACCCCCTCCGGAACGGAGCGGATTTTCAGACATGCGGATCAAGTATGAGGTCTCCGCCGGCGGGCTCGTCTTGCGGCGGAACGGTGCGACTCTCGACGCCCTCCTGATTGGGCGAGGGATGCCGCGCGTCTGGTCGCTTCCGAAGGGGCACGTCGAGGCCCGCGAGACCCACGAGCAAGCGGCCCTGCGGGAAGTCCGCGAGGAGACCGGCTGTTGGGCTGAGATCCTGATCAAGCTTTCGGACATCTCGTACTGGTTCTACCTGAACCGCACCAAACACAAGAAATCGGTCCATTTTTACCTCATGCGCTACCTCTCGGGGCATACCGACAACCACGACCACGAGGTCGACGAGGCCCGCTGGTTCGAGATCAAAGCCGCCAAAAAAGCGCTCAAGTACGTCAACGAGAAGCGCCTGGTGGACCTTGGTCTCGAGTATCTCGAGCGTGAAGGCGACAGCATTTTTGCCTTTGAGCCCGAGGACCAGCCGGAGCTCGAACTCGAGGCGATGAGGGACTCTAGCGCATCTTGACCGCCTCCCCGGTTGACGAGCGCGCCTGCCGCGTCTCGGTCGACGTTTTCGACGGTCCGCTGGACCTGTTGTTGAATTTGGTCAAAGAGCAGCAGCTCGATATCGCGACGGTGCCGCTGGCGCTCGTCGCCGATCAGTATTTCGCCTACATTTCGGCGATGGAAGTGCTCGACGTCGAGGTCGCCGCCGACTACCTGGTGATCGCCTCAACGCTGGTCTTCCTCAAGTCGAAGGCCATGCTGCCGCCCATTCCCCAAGAGTTCGAGACGAGCGAGGAGTCGGCTGAGTCGGTCGAAGCACGTTTGCGGGAACGTCTCATCGCCTACTCGCGTTATCGTGATGCGAGCCGCGATCTGTGGACGCGCGCGCAAGAAGCCGCGGCGTTCTACGTGCGCGCGGAGGGCGGCGATGCCGATGCCGACATCACCCAGCGCTACAAGATCGACGTCGCCAAGCTCGCTCGCGCGCTCGAAGCGGCGCTGCGCTCGGCTAAACCGGAAGTTCGCACGATCGTCCGCGAACGCGTCTCGCTCAACGAGCAGATGGACCTCGTCGTGCGGCTCATGCGGCGTGAAGGCCGGGCAAGTTTCTTCGCACTCGTCGCCAACGGAGATCGGTTCACCATCATCGTTACGTTCTTGGCCGTTTTGGAACTCGTTCGCCGCGGGCGGATTCTCGTCGCGCAGAGTGCCGCATTCGACGACATCGATTTGCTGCCGGCGCCGCCGGCGGAGGTCGCGCATGCCGGCTGACGACGTCGCATCTGAAGCGGAACCGGTGCAAGAAGAACTGCTCGATACCGGCGGACTGCAGCGCAGCATCGAAGCGGTGCTCTTCGTCGCCTCCGAAGCGCTCTCGATCAAGACGCTGGCCAAACTCACCGGTGCGGAGGAATCCGAAGTCACGGTCGCGCTGCAGCGGATCGACGAAGAATTCGCCGGCCGCGGTCTCGTGCTGCGCGAAGTGGCCGGCGGCTATCGCTTCGCGAGTTCGCCTGCGGCGCGCGCCGCGGTCGAGGCCTACCTGCTTCCGCCGAAGACCAACCTTTCGCCCGCAGCGCTCGAAACGCTGGCCATTGTGGCCTACAACGAACCGGTGACGAAAGCGCAGATCGAAGAGATCCGCGGCGTGAGTGCGGATTCCGTGATCGCGACGTTGCTCGACCGCCGCTTCATCATCGAATCGGGACGCCGCGAATCGCCCGGCCGCCCGCTGCTCTATAAAACCACCTCGGACTTTCTCGAATCGTTCGGCCTCAACTCGCTCGACGATTTGCCGGCGGTCGACCTCGACGCGCTCCAGCCGCGTGAAGTCGAGTTGCCGATGACCCAAGCGCTCCTCGAAGTGCCGCTAGAAACAACGCCGGACGAAGCGCCGGAAACTCCACCCGACGACCAGGAAGCAGGAGCACTATCGCTCGCATAGCCCTTCCGGCCGACGCCGACGTTTGGGCGCAAATCAACGCCAACTGTCAGGCCGTCGCCACCGCCCACGAACTGATTCAGCCCGGCGAACGGTTCGCGTTGACCGACGATCAGCGCGCGGCCATCACCGAAATCAACGCCGCCCTCGACGACGGCAAACACGAATTTCTGCTCCAGGCGCCGACCGGTTCGGGCAAGACCGAAGTGATGCTGCGCGTCGCGGTCGACACGATTCTTGCCGGCGACAACTACGTCGTGATTCTCGCGCCCACGCGCGACCTGATCCGTCAGCACGTCACGTACTTCTCCGAGCGTCTCGCCGGCACGGGCCTTGGCGTCGGTCAGATCCACGGCGGCGCCGCACCGGCCGACCGGCGTGAAGCGGAAGAAGGCTTGCGCGACGGCAGCATCCGCGTCGTCGTCGGCTCGGCGATGCTGCTCACGATCGATCGCTACTGGGATATGATCGATGCGAGCGATCTCGTGTTCATCGACGACGTCAACGCGTTCGACGAGCGCGAACATCTGCGCTTGCTCGAAAACATCGATGCGCCGATGCTCTTCGCCACCGCGACGCCGAACGAACTGCGGAGTTTCCTGATGCGCATCGGCGCGTTCAGCCGCGTCGTGCGCATGCGCAAGATGCCGTTCAACGTGCTGCCGACCAAGGTGCATAAAGTCGAAGGCGTGTGGGGCGAACCCCCGCCGGAGCAGCTCTCGCACGCGGACGAACTCATCCGCGACCATCTCGGCCGCGGTTCGCGCATCTTCGTCATCGGACGGACGCGCGGCGACGTGCCGCGTCTGGCGCAGCGGCTCGAAGAAACCTACGACCTCGACGTGCAGCAATTGCGCGGTGACATGGCCGATACGAGCGAACAGTCCAAACGCAATCGCCGCAGCGGCGTCAAGGTCAGCGATATCGGCACGCGCGTCGAGATGATGACGGCCTTTCGCGGCCGTGCGCCGTCGATTCTCGCGGCGACGAACCTCATCGGCAGCGGCATCGACATTCCGGCCGCCGACCTGATCGTGATCACGGATTCCGATGCGTTCGGCGAAGCCGAGACGGAACAGCTGATCGGCCGCGTCGGCCGGCGCGAACGCCCCTCCGATGCGGTACTCGTGACGGGCACGACGTTCGAGAAGAACCCCTCACGCGCGGCCGGCGGCGGACGAGGTTTGAGCTTCATGCCGCGCGGGATGCGCGCGAGCCGCTTCAACTACGGACGCCGGTGAATTTAGGACTTCATTGCCGCGTCGGTGCGGGCTACGACGAAACGATCGCCTACGCGAAGCGTTTAGGGTGCTCGTCGCTTCAGTTCTTCAGTGGGAATCCGAAGACGTATCGCGTCGGTCCGATCGACGCGCCGGCGCTCGAGAAATTTGCGGCTAACCGCCAATCGGCGGGCATTGCCACTGCGGCGATCCACACATCGTACTTGATCAACCTGGCAAGCGAAGATCCGAAGATCTCGCACGGTTCGTTGCGGTTGCTGACCAACGATTTGAAGTTCGCAGCCGCGGGTGCCGTGCCGTTCGTCAACACGCACCTCGGCTCGTACGGCAAACGCGATCGCAACGAAGGCTTCGCGCAGGTCGTCGCCGCGCTCGAAACGGCGCTGGCCGACATCCAGCCCGGCGTGTACCTGGTGATGGAGAACTCGGCCGGCGCGGGGCAGCTGTGCGGCGGCACGATGGAAGAACTCGGCGCGCTGGTGCGCGCGATCAACCATCCGCAATTGGCCGTGTGCCTCGATACCGCGCACTCCTGGGCTGCGGGCTACGACATCGATTCACCGGCGGGCGTCGACCGGTTCTTCGATCTGGTCGAACGCGAGATCGGCAACGATCGCGTCGTGATGTTCCACTTCAACGATACCGAGATCGAGCTCGGCGGACACAAAGACCGGCACTGGCACATCGGCGAGGGCCGGATCGGCCTGGCGGGCTTCCGGGCCATCTCGACGCACGCGGCCGTGCGGGGAAAGACGGCGATCCTCGAGACCCCGGGCGAGGAAGCCGACGACCAGCGGAACATGGACCGGATCAAGTCCCTATTCGCGGCTGCATAGCGCGGGGCAAGTAGAACATACGTTCGACGCCGAAGGCGGCACGGTCGTGATCTTGCACTTCGATCTCGATGCGTTCTACGCGTCGGTGGCGCAGCGTGACGACCCGGCGCTGCGCGGTATTCCGCTGGCGATCTCGGGCTCGAGCCGTCGTGCCGTCGTGCTTACGGCCTCCTACGAAGCGCGGCCGTTCGGCGTGCGTTCGGCGATGCCGCTGTATCGCGCGCTCGAACTGTGTCCGCAGCTCACGGTCGTACGGCCGGAGTTTCCACGCTACCGCGAAGCGTCGGATCGCGTGTTCGCAATTTTCGAGGAAGGAGCCGCGGCGGTCGAGGGGCTCTCACTCGATGAGGCGTTCGTGTCGTTGCCCGGCGTGTCGCTCGACGAGGCGATTGCGTTCGCGGAGAACGTGCGTGCTCGGGTGCGCGCGGAAGTCGGGCTGACCTGCAGTGCCGGCGTGGCGTCGGTGAAGATGGTGGCGAAGATCGCCTCGGATGCGAATAAGCCCGACGGTATCACGGTCGTACCGTTGGGAACGGAAGCGGCGTTTCTCGCGCCGCTGCGCGTCGGTCAACTGTGGGGCATCGGGCCGAAGACGCTGCCGCGCGTTGAAGCTGCGGGCGTGCGCACGATCGGCGACGTTGCACTTCTCGACGATGCGGCCTGTTATCGCATCTTCGGCCGCGGCGGGACGTTCTATCGCGATCTCGCGCGCGGCATCGACGAGCGCGAGGTCGACCCGTCGCGCGAACGCAAATCGATCTCGAGCGAAGAGACGTTCGAGTACGACGTCCGCGACGAAGCGCGCATCCTTGCGCTCTTGCGCGAACAGTGCGACGAACTGAGCGAAGGCTTGAAGAAGCGCGACATGCGCGCGCAAACGGTCGGCATCAAAGTAAAACGCAGCGATTTCACCGTCACCGGCAAGCAAACGACGCTCACCGTTCCCACCAACGATCCCGGCGAGATCTTCGCCGCCGCGGAATGGTGCTGGCACCGCTCCGGCCTGCAAGGCGTCCCCATCCGCCTCTTCGGTACTCGCGTCGCCTCGCTCACGATCGGCGAAGAACGCGAAATGCGGCTGTTCTAAGTGGACTCAGCGCCACGATCGCAGTCGCAGAGCTAGGAAACTGCGCGTAAAGGCCGCGGCGGGGCGCCGGGCATGAGGCCGTTGGTTACCGATAGCGGATCGTAGGCGGCCACGGTGACGACGTCGGTTTCGTCGGCGTTGCGGCGGGCGGCGCGGAGGGCTTCGATGGCGTCGGGGAGCGCGTATTGTTCGCCCACGTAGCCGGCTACGAAACGGCCGCCGCGGATTTCTCCACGCGCTTCCATTTTGCGCAGGGCGGCGAGAATTTCGCGCCACGGCGGGGAGAGCGTTTCGCGTGCGACGACATCGCGGAACACGACGCCCCAGCGCGTGAGCAGGCGGCGCGCGAATGCTTCGACGTCGATCTTCTCCGTCTCCGCGGTGAGGCGCGTCCAACGGCCGCCGGACGAACGCGGCCGCGCGCGCAAGCCCTTTTCACCGAGGCGGCGTTTGCGATCGGCCAGCGCGCGCAGCGCATCGAAGCCGTCCGCAGTAACGAAGCCCGCAGCAACGAGTTGCCACAGCGCTTCTTCCACGTCGGCCGGTAAGCGTTTCGTGCCACGCACGATGTCGGCGAAGAACGGTGCGCCGCGCTGCGCGATCTCTTCAAGAATTTCGCGCGCGGCGCCGGAGAGCGCGGCGGATTGGTCGTCATTGCGGACGATCAGTTCGGCCGCATGTTCGCGCGCAAACAGCGCGATGGGGGCGAGCTTCGTCGGGCGGATACGGCGTTGGCGTCCCTCGCCGGCGGGGGCGAGCGCCGGATGCGGCGAGAGCCGGCCCCACATCACGTCGCCGGCATAGCAGAGTTGGTCGAGATAGCCGCGCTGGTAGTCGGCGACGCGCGCGGGCAACACGGTCGTCTCCCACGCGGCGGCGGGAACTTCGTAGCCTTCGAGTTGGCGGATCACCTGCAGCGTGCCCTCGACGCCGTGGAGGCGCGATGATGGTGCGACGTGCTGCCAGCGGAAGAGGAAGCGCACGTAATCGGATGTGCTGACCGGCTCGATCTCGCGGCGTAACGCGCCGAGCGTGAGGCGGTGGATGCGCGAGAGCACGCGGCGATTACACCACTCTTCTGTCGCGTCGCGGAACCGGCCGCGCAGAACCGAGCCTTCGGTTTCGAGCCGGATCAACGCGTTCTCGATCGTGCGGACGTCGATGGCCAGGGCTTCCGCGAGTTCGCCGACGGTGACGGGTCCGCTCGATTCGAGCCAGCCGCGCAATATCTCCGCGACGGCTTCTTCGCGAGATTCAGGCAGCGGCAGCGACGAGGTAACCGTTGCGGTCTCCGGTTCCACGCTCGCTTCGGGATATACGATGTGGGTGAGCGCGCGCCGCTCGGCGCAGGTCCACAGCGGCGTGTTGTCCGCCGTCAGCGTGGTCGCACGGCGTTGCGCGACGAGCTCATCGAACCATGCTTGCCATGCTTCGGCGGGCGGCACGACGGTCAGCGTTAGGAGTGCGTCGTGCAGTTCGTCAGCGTCGCGCACCAGCGGCCACGACGACTCCGCAACCTCGGCGATGGCGGCTGCGTCGAGCACGCTCGACGCATCGGCGTCACCACGCGTCGTCCGGCGCAGCGTAATGGCTTGCGTGCGGCGCTCTTCGAGCGGAGCGTCGTCGAGAAACGCGTAGGGGTTCGCGTTGAGGATCTCGTGGCAGAAGACCGACGGTTCGGCTGTGTCGATCGAGACCGTGCGGATTTCACCGCGTTCCACGCGGCCGAGCACGGCCAGCAAACCGGTGAGGTCCATCGCTTCGTTGAGACAGTTGGCGATCGTCTCGCGGACGAGCACGTGATCGGGGATGCGGATCGGACCCGTCAGGTTTTCACCGCACGCTGCGGCATCGGGGAAGCACGCGGCGAGGAGATCGTCGGCGCGCATGCGCTGCAAGAACGGCGCGACCTTGCGGCCGCCCTGCATGCGTAGGATTGCGAGGGCCCGCGTTGCGTTCCAGCGCCAGCGCGCGCCGAACATCGGCGCGGTCAAGAGGGCTTGCGTCAGCGTCGCTTCTGCGCTGGCCGACTTCACGTACTCGAACACGACCTCGAGCGGAAACGCGTGCTGCTCGGTGAGCGAGATGACGATGCCGTTGTCGTTGGCCGCCGCTTGCAACTCGACGTTGAAGGCGCGGCAGAATTTCTTGCGCAGCGCGAGACCCCACGCGCGGTTGATGCGTGCGCCGAACGGCGTGTGCAGGATCAACTGCATCCCGCCGCCGTCATCGAAGAACCGTTCCGCGACGATCGTCGTGTCGGTCGGCACCGCGCCGAGAATGGCTTTGCCGGCGCGCACGTATGCAACGGCTTGTTCGGCCGCGGGCAGATCGAAGGCGCACGTTTCCTGTAGCCACGCTTTGGCGTCGTCGTCGTTGCGTTCGTCGATGGCGGCGCGGACGACGGCGACTTCGTGCGAGAGTTCGATCGTGCGGCCCAGGCCCTCGCCGTTCCAGAATGGGATCGAGGGCGGCGAACCGTGCGCGTTTTCCACGCGCACCACGCCCGACTCGACGCGCCGGATCATCCACGAGGTCGTGCCGAGCAGAAACACATCGCCGGCCATGCTTTCGACCGCGAAATCTTCATCGACCGTGCCGATGACGGTCCCGTCGGGCTCCGCAACGACGTTGTAGTTCGCGGTTTCCGGAATCGCACCGCCCGAGGTGATCGCTGCCATGCGCGCACCGCGGCGCGCACGGACGTGCCCGTTGACGCGGTCGTGGTGGAGAAATGCACCGCTGCGCCCACGCGACGTCGCGATGCCGTCGGCGAGCATGGACACGACGTCGTCGAAAGCTTTGCGTTCGAGGGCGCGATATGGATACGCCGTCCGCACCAGCGCATAAAGCTCGTCGACGTCCCAATCGTCGCCCGCGCATGTTGCGACGAGTTGCTGCGAGAGCACATCGAGCGCGTTATGCGGAATGCACAGCGCGTCCATCGCGCCGTTGCGCATCGCGTGCACGAGAGCGCCGCATTCCAGTAGTTCGTCGCGCGTCGTTGCGAACAACCGCCCTTCGGGTTGCGCGCCGATCCAGTGGCCCGAGCGTCCGACGCGCTGTAACGCGACCGCGATCGAGCGCGGCGAACCGAGCTGCACGACGAGGTTGACCGCGCCGATGTCGATGCCGAGTTCGAGCGAGGCCGTGGCTACGACCGCGCGCAGCTCGCCGTTCTTGAGGCGCGTTTCCGTCATGAAGCGGATATCGCGCGACAGGCTGCCGTGATGCGCTAGCACGAGGCCCGCGCCGAGGCGGGTTTCCAGCGCGAACGTGACGCGCTCGCTCATCCGCCGCGTGCTGACGAAGACCAGGGTCGTCTTGTGTTCGAGGATGAGCGCCGCGACGCGATCGTAGATTTCCGCCCACATCTCGCCGCTGGCCACCGCGCCCAGTTCGTCCGTGGGCACTTCGACCGCCAGCGTCATCTTGCGGCGGCTGCCGACGTCGACGATTTTAGCGGTGGGACTGAGGAATTCCGCGACCGCTTCGAGCGGGCGGACCGTGGCCGAGAGACCGATGCGCTGCGGCTTCTTCCCGCCCGAGCGCGCGACGAGATCGTCGAGCCGGGCCAGCGTCAGCGCGAGGTGCGAACCGCGCTTGTCGCGCGCGAGCGCGTGGATCTCATCGACGACGATCGCTTCGACGTGCGTGAAGAGCGCGCGCGACTTCTCGGCCGTGAGCATCATGTAGAGCGACTCGGGCGTCGTGACGAGGATGTGCGGCGGCTTGCGCAGCATGCGCGCGCGGTCGCTCTGCGAGGTGTCGCCGGTGCGCGTCGCGGTGCGGATCGGCGCGAGGTCGATGTTCTGCTCGGCCGCGAGTGCCAGCATCTCGCCGAGCGGCGTTTCGAGATTCTTGCGCACGTCGTTGGTCAACGCTTTGAGCGGCGACACGTAGACGATGAGGATCTCCTCGGGCAGCGGTCCTGCCGCGGCGCGGCGGATCAGTCCGTCGAGCGCGGTGGTAAAGGCGGCGAGCGTTTTGCCGGAACCGGTCGGGGCCGAAATCAGCACATCATGACCGGCGCGTATGAGCGGCCAGCCGTGGATTTGCGGTTCGGTCGGCTCGCCGTAGCGTCCGGCAAACCAGCCGGCGACGAGCGGAAATAGTGCGTTCACCTGAACTCGCTACAACCCATCAGACGTGGTCCCCGTTCCAGCACGGGTCGGCCGCGGAGGCGGCCACGCCGGCGGCCTCGCGCTGCCACGCGGCGGTCAGCGCCGCCGAGAGCGGGAGCAGCATCGCGACCGCGTTCTTGCGCGCGCGGACGGCACCGCGGGGAATAGCCCCGCGCGCCGGCGACGGCGGAAGCCAGCCGGTCACCTTGCGCAGGTCGCCGGCTGCGTTGCGGATCAGGGCGGGCACGAGCGCCGCGGCTTCATCGTCGACGTAGGCGAACTCATCGAGCGCGAACGAGTCGACCGCCGGAAAGCGCCGGCCGAGCACGTAGGCCACGAGCCGCCGGCCGCGCATGATGCCGAGGCGCACGAGCACGCCGCTCGACTCCGCCGAGCGTGCGCGCAGGCGCAGCCACTCCCAGATGAGCGGCGGCCGCGTCAATGCAAACGTGCGCGTCGCATCGAGCGCCGCGAAGCAGCGTTCGATTGCCGGCCAGTCATCGTCGCCGAGCGTGCGCGCGGGAATGCGCGCGTGCGGCAACGTGTCGGCGCGCAGCACGATCGCGCGCGACGGCAGCTGCACGAAGCCGAGCCGCTCGTAGAACGCCGGGTGGATGTCGGAGAAGAGGTACACGAGGTCGGTGCCGTTAGCGCGTTCCGCATCGAGCAGCGCGCCGAGAAACGCCGTTGCATATCCGCGCCCGCGTGCCGATTCGGGGGTGAACACCGCGCCGATGCCCGCGGCGCGAAACGTCCGTTCGCCGCAGCGCAACTCACGCTGATAGCGTTTGCACGACGTGACGAGTTCGCCGTCGAGCGAGAGTCCCAGCGTACGAAAGCGCCGGCGGCCGAAACCCGATGCGCTGACCGCGCCGAACTCCGCAGCGTAGTCCGCGAAGCTACGCTCGCCGGCCCACATCTCCGCCGAGTGCGGGAGCACGTCGCGTACGTATTCTTCCGTGGAGAGTTGGACGATCCGAAGCACCCCGGCCCATTCGCCGCCGGTGTTGTGCTCCCTTAAGCTAGACGAACGCGAGCGGCGCGAACTGACCGTCGAGGATGTCGGCGGGGTCGCGGCCGAGCCAGCGTTGGATCACCGTCGCGTAGACCGAGCGGAAGTCGGTAGCGAACTTGAGGTTGCCGCCGCGGTCGAGATCGGTGAGCGAGGGATGATCGCCGAAGATGCCGCCCTTGACGCTGCCGCCGGTGATGAAGACGGGCATCGCGGTTCCGTGATCGGTCCCGTTGCTCGAGTTTTGCGTGACGCGGCGGCCGAATTCTGAGAACGTCATGGCGAGCACGCGCTTGTCGTTGCCGTGCGCCGCGAGATCCTGATGGAATGCGAGCAGCCCGTTCCCGAGATATCCGAGCAGACGATCCTGTTGCGCGCGTTGGCCGGCATGCGTATCGAATGAACCGATCGAGACGAACACGATTTTCGTGCCGGTGTTGGTGCCGATCAACTGCGCCGCGAGTTTGAGCTGCTGCGCGAAGCCGTCGGTCGGATACGTGACGGCGCTGGTGTAGCCGGCAACTTTGGCGCGCAGCACGTCGCCGCCGTGATAGGCTTCGCGCGCCGTGTCGGCGATCATCGCCAAGTACGGCGATTGACCGGCTTTCGCGCCGTCGTAGAGTGCGCCGGCGCTCTGCTTCGATGCGAGATCGCGGCCGGTGTTGTAGGAGAAGGCGCCGAGCGCGCCGATCGCCGGAACGTCCACGTGCGCCGAGACGAGCGCGGCCGGCAGTGTGTCGCCGAGCGCGACGGTTTCGAACGGCGACGGCGGCTTCGAGCCTTGCGGATAACGGCGATCGAGGTAGCGTCCGAGCCAGCCGTATTGCTGCGGCCGCACGGGCGATGCGGTTTCCCAGATCTGCGTCGCTTCGAAGTGCGAGAGGTTGGGATCGGGGTAGCCGACGCCTTGCAGCAGCGCGACGTGGCCTTCTTTATAGAGTTCGTTCAGGCCGGCGAGCGTGGGATTCCACGCGATGCGCTCGTTGATGCGCAGCACGGTCTTGGGATCGACGGCGATCGTCGGCCGTGCGCGTCCGTAGGCGTCGTCTGAATAAGGGATCACGGTGTTGAGACCGTCGTTGCCGCCGCTCATCTGAATGACGACCAGCACGTTGCCCGGGTCGGCCGCCGCGCCGGGGACCGGCGCCGATTGGGCGTAGGCCGCGCGCATGAATGCGACCGGCATGCTGCCGCCGACGGCTGCGGCGCCGAGGGAGCGGGTGAGAAAGGCGGTGCGTTTCATCGGATGCTCGCGATCAATTCAGCTGGTTGACGGGAAGGTTGAGCGTTAGGGCGACGACGCCCCGAATTTTCTCTTGATAGTTTTCCGGACCGAAGGGCAGCGGGTTCGTCATGCCGGCTTGCATCGTCGTCCCGCTGCCGGTGAGGTAATCGACGAGCGTGCCGCGCACGTCGCCCGTCACGTCGTCTTGGAGCGCCGAGGCCGTCAGTATCTCGACGATGCGCGGCGCGTTGAACCCGCCGGCGTCGTGCACGAGCGCGTCGGGCTGCACGTTCGGCGCGTTCGTTAACGTCACGGCCGGCGGCTTGGCCGGGGCGGTCGTGGCGATGAGCGTGTTGACGAAGTTGAACCGAGCGAGCATCGTCGATGTGTTGATCCACGTCGGGCCGCCGTCCCAGCCCTTGACACTCGGCGGGTTGAGCGGCTCTTGTCCCATGCGCGCCAGCACGCCGGGGAGATTCGCGGCGACTTGCGATGCGCCGATGTAGCGCAACGTGCCGATCGCAAACTCGATCGGGCTCTTCGGCAGCGCCCGGTATGCACGCGTCGAGTAGAAGACGTTCGAGCGCAGTATCGTTCCCAGCGTGCGCGAGATATCGTAGCCCGAGAGTGCGTAGACGCTCGCGAGGGCTTCGACCAGCTCGGGCTCCGGATCGGAATACACGAACGCCTCGAGCAGTTTGCGTGAGATGAAGCGCTGGTGGATCGGCTGTTCGACGATGATGCTGATCGCGTCGTCGGCATCGAACGAACCGGTGTGCCCGAGAAACGTCTTGGGGCCATCGTCGTGCTGGGCCGGATTGAAGAACGCCTGGCCGGCCTTGAGCGTCCAGCCGGTAAACGCGCGCGCGCCTTGCTTCACGTCGTCTTCGGTGTAATTGCCGAGTCCGAGCGCGAAAAGCTCCATGACTTCGCGCGCATAATTTTCGTTCGGATGGGCTTTCGTGTTGTAGCGATTGTCGAGCCACACCAGCATCGCGGGGTCGCGCGTCACCGACGAGAGCAGCGTGCGAAAATTCCCCAAGCCCTGCGCGCGGAAGAGTGCATTTTGCTGCGCCATCATTTCGGGCGGCGACTTGCTGGCCGCCGTGGCGAAGTGGTTGTGCCAGAAGAGCGTCATCTTTTCGACGAGTTGGCGGCGCGAGCGCAGCATGCGGTCGAGCCACCACAACTGCACGGCCGTCTTGCGCTGACCGTACATGTTGGCCGGCAGCGTCGCGAGCTCGACCGGATAGTCGAGGAACGTCACATCCGGAGCGGCCGGGTGCAGCAGCGCATCAACCGCGCGTTGTGCATCGAGTTGCGCGAACGCCGTAACGTCGGCGTTCGTGCCGCCGAATCCGGCGCGGCGCAGCAGATGCGCGGCATGCCGTTGGTTGAACGGTCCTCGGAACGGCGCGAGGGCAGTCGCAACCTCGAGCTCACCCGAGGGGCGAAAGCCGACTTGCGGATCGGTGGACGTATCGAGTTTGGCGTTCACGGTGATTCAACGGCAAGCATAGCGCGAAAGGTCACCTTGCGCGACCAACGGGGATGAGAGTTCGATGAGCGCGAGCGTGAGATGTGATCCGCACCGATTAGCGGCCGAGCATCGTCTGCAATTCGGAGACGAATTCGGGGGCGCCGACGCCGCGCGTCGCTCGCCCGCTTGCGCTCACGGTAACGCTGACGTCGGCGCGCAACATGGCGAGGGCGAGCAAGCGGCGATGTTCGCGCGCGTAGGCGAGGTTGAGCTTCGTCTGATGCGAGTACCAGGTGAACTTTGCCGTACGTCCGGCGGGCGCGTCGCCGGCCGCGTCTTTCGGTACCATTCCCTGTACGGGGCTGAACAAGAACGCGTCCGGCACGTAGTACGGCGGGAACGATCCGGCGCGCGCATCGACGACGAAGACGTGATCGAAGCGCCGCGGTCCGATGCGGTCGATCGAGCCGGCGAACACGCCCGTTCCGTCGGCGCCGCCGACCAGCGGTCCGCGTTCGGCAGGCGCGATGCGCGCGAGCATCTCGAGCGCATCTTCGAGCGAACCGCCCGCATGTCGCGCCGCATGGCGGCCGATCAGCGCTAAGACGGCATCGACGATGAACGTGCGGCGCGCCGCGCGCGCGGCCGATTCGCCGGGTCGCGGCGCGTAGAGCCCGGCATCCTCGAGAATCGCGCGCGCTGCGCTCGGACCCGCGTCGCGCGCGTGCACCGCCCACGCGCTGCGGCGTTCGCGAAAAGCCGCGATGCGTTCGCGCGCCGGCGGTGAGAGATCGTGGTCGCGTTCGCCGCGCAGCACGTTCATGGCGAGGCGAATGTCGCGCCGGCGATCCCAGCGGCGATCGCCTTCGGGTTCCGCCACGGGCAGCGGAAAGAGCACCGCCTGCGGGTTCGCCGGTTCGCCGCACAGCACGCCGAGCGAAATGTCGCCCAGCGCGAGCAGCGGCATCTCGAGCATGCGCAGCAGCCACGCGTGCCGGTACGGATCGACCGCAACCCAAAGCGCCGCGAGCGCGTCGCCGGCTTCGGGACGAGCGAGGAGATCGATGTCGCCGTGGAGCGTCAGCGGCACGTCCGCATCGACGAGCGCATCTTCATAGGCGGCAAGGCAGCGCGCGGTGCGATGGACGACGGCGATACGCGCCGGCGGCGTTCCGGCCGCGATCAAACCCACGACGCTGTGTGCGACGAACGCGATCTCGGCATCGTGGTTCGGTGCGCGATGCGTGCGCACGGCGCTGCTCGCGTTGGGCTGTGACGCGACGGCGCCGGTTGCAATCGCTTGCGCGCAAGCGGCAATGGCGGGCGGCACGATCGTACCGGGCGGCAGCTCGATGACGGTCGTCGCCAGTTTGAACGTTGCCTCGGCGCGCGCGCCGGAGAAGCCGTGGATCGCGGACTGCAGCGTGCCGGCAAACGTCACGCCGCGCAGCTTGGGACCAAACAGCGTTTGCAGCAACCGCACTTCGGCGCTGCGCAGATCGTGCGCGTCATCGACAACGGCGAGCGTCAATCGTTCGCGATACGCGGCGGCGAGCGGCGGCTGCTCGGTGAGCAGTCGCGTCGCCTCGGCCAGCGCATCGGCCGCGGTCAGGCAGCCATGGCGCACGAGTTCATCGACGTAGGAGCGGTAGAGCTTCGCCACGATCTTGGCGAGATCGATTTCGCGCCGATGCTGACGCTCGAGTTCGGCCGGTCCGACCAGCAGCGAGCTGCGATATTCATCTTTCGTTGCGAACAGTAAGCCCGGGTCGGCGAAGTTCGGCGGCTTGCCGTAAAACTGGGCGGCGCCGCGGAGCGCCTGCGCGAGCATCGTTTCCGGTGAGATGCCGGCGTCGCGCAGCTTCACGATCAAGCGCAGGACGGCGGCCGCGAACCGGTCGGGCGTGCGCAGCCCGCTGATCTCGGGATCGATGTCGGCGCCGAGATATTCCGCCCATTCGGCCGAGAACAGCGGCGCGGCCGCGCGTTCGAAGATCTCCTCGATTTCGTTCGGTTCGAGTTGCTCGATGTCGGGCGCGAGTCCGCCCGCCAGCGCGCCGTCGGCGACGATCGCAAAGGCGAGCCGCTCGAGCGTGATGCCGGTATACGGCGCGCGCTCGAACGCGGCGCGCGTAGCGCCGTCGAGCCGCGCGGCGATGCGTGCGGCTACATCGCGCGCGCCGTCGGGGTGCGAGCTCGCCACCAGCGTCGCCTCGGGCGCGATGTCCCCGCCGGCGAGCATGGCGGCGTAACGCTGCGCGAGCGCGTCGCTTTTGCCGCCGCCGACCGGGCCCGTGATGAGGATGAGGTCGGAGGCGGCCGGCGCGTTCACGATACGCGCATCGGCGCCGTCGACGGCGCGAATCACCGGCCGAACCGCTCTTCCGCAACGGCCGGCCGCTCGCGGCAGGCGTCTTTATAGGCGCAGTAGCGGCAGGCGTCGGGATCGCTCGTGACGGCGTAGTGCGCGATCGTCGGCGTTGCGAGCGACGCTGCGATCTCGATCATGCGGTCGCGTGCGCGTTCGAGATCCACCACTCCGATCGAGGCCGTGGTGGCATTGCGCGAGCGGCCGTTCTGCGGCGGGCGCTGTGCGACCACGGTGAGTTCGATCGGCTCGACGTCGAGCAGCGCATCCTTGAGCGGAACGAGCGAGAGGCGCGTTACCTTATCGCCCGCAGCCGTGCGCGCCCAGTAGTAGAACGGCAGCTGGAATTCCGAAAAAGAGAGCACGTCGGCCAGGTAGTCGCCGGCGCTCTTGGCGATGGCGCCCGTCTTATAGTCCACTACCGTCACCGCGCCGGTCGCGTCGTCGCGATCGATCCGGTCGATGAAACCGATGAACGCGAAGCCGCCTAGCTGTACGTCGGTCGTCGTTTCGCAGCCGATCACTTCGAACGGAGTCTTGCGCGCTCGTTCGAGCAGCCAGGTGAGGTAGCGTTTTGCCGTCCGGCGCGCGCGCCGTTTCTGAAGCTCGAACTCGACCGGCGCGTCGAAGCGCGTGCGGTGCCGGTCGAACGACGTGACGATGCAGTAATCCAGAAACGATCCGAGCGCGACGGGATCGCCGCCGTCAAAGCGCGCGTGCTTGCCGTGAAATTCTTCCAGCGCGGCGTGAAAGGCGATGCCGTAGAACGAGGCCGACGAGCCGCGATCTTCGACCGCCGTGCACACATAGCGGTAGAACCACTTGCGCTCGCACTCGGCAAACGCATTGAGCGATGAAGCCGAAAACGTTGCGCGGCGCGACGTCACCGGCTGCTGCGGCTCCGGCGCGACGGCCGCTGCGGCAAACGTGGGAAAGGGGATCGGGCGCTGCGTGCAACCCGCGAGCTCGGCCTCGAACTCATCGATGGCGTCGCTTGCCTCCCACGCGGGCGCCAGAATGCGCGCGGCATCGAAGTCGCGCGCGATGCGCTCGAGCGCCGTAAACGTTTGCGCATCGAGGCCCAAGGCCGCAGCGGCCGCTGCCAGCACATCGCTTGCGCCCGCGTCGGGAACGCGGTACGCGCGCGCAACGTTGCGCAGAGCGTGCGCGAACTCGCGGCCGCCCCCGGTCGAGCCGGCGTCGATCACATCGAGCACGTCGGCACCCGCGCCGGCAATAGTCAGCAAGGTCCGCGCATCGTCGGGCTCGATCGGGGCGAGTTTCGAGCGCAATGCGGCGCGCGCGTCGGCGTCGCTCTCCGATGCGGCGAAACGCAGAAAGGCGAACAGACCGCTAGCGCCCGCGAGATCGAGTGCCGGTGCGGTAAGCGGTCCGAGATCGACCGGTTCGAGCGTGAACTCAGCGAGTGCGGCCAGCCGCCGCCAGGCGAACGCGCCGTCGTCGACGAGCAGCAGCGCGTCGATTGCAACCGGCGTTTCGTCGGCGGTGAACGTGCCGCCGCCCAAGACGCCGCGCAGCGCTGTCCCCGCATCGACGGCGTTCACGAACGCTAAGAGCGTGCGATATTCGCCGATCAATCCGCCGAAGGCATCGTCTTCGTCGCGATCGATGGCGGCGATCACGCGCGACGCGAACGACGCGCTGCGCCGCACGTGCGCGGGAATCCCGAGTTCGTCGCGGGTGGCCGCGATGCGGCGGATCATCGCGCGCCGTTCGCCTTCGCGCAGCACGTTCATCGCGCCGCCGCGCGAGAGGAACGCCGCCGGTGAAAGTACGGCTTCCGGATCGCCGCCGCCGTGACGGACGAGCACCGGATCGATGCCGTACGCGAGCCGCCGCTCATCGACGAGGATCATCCGGCTCTCTTCGCTGCCGCTTCCACCAAGCCGTTTGCGAGTTCGATGTCCGAGACGCGGTCGACGTTGACCGCGATCTCCGGGTGCGTGCAGAGAATCGCACCCGCCGGCGCGTGCAGGATCGCCGTTGCGCGGCGCTCGGCCGCGGCGACGGTCAGCGACCCAAGCGCGAACCGGGGAAAGACGTCCCAACCGAAGAGCGCGGCGAGCCGCAGCGGCGATTTTCGGGCCGCACCGAGATCGTCGAGCACGGCGCGCAGCGCCGGCAACACGCGCGGTTTGAGCGCCACGAGCCCGCCGCCGCAGAAGCGGCCTTCAACCATCTTGGCCCAGGTGTGCGGGACGGCGGGATACGCGGCGAGATGGTCGCGTTGACTGACGATGGCATACGCCACGTCGAGATCGCGCGCGTTGACGTGCTCGAGAAATTCGCCGATGGCGGCGGTCGAGAGAATGGGCAGATCCGATGCCGCAATCAGGATCACTTCGTCGGGCGCCGCGCCGGTGAGTCCGGACTCCAAGCTTTCGACCATGCGCGTACCGTCGATGCGCCGTTCATCGGCGCCCGCGAGCGCGGCACGATCGTGTGCCGCAGCCGGCGCGACTGCGATGATGCGAGCCACGGCGGGTGCGCTGCGCAACGCCGTGATGACGCGTTCGACGAGCGCGATACCGCCGATCTCGACGAACGCTTTGTTGGGCAGATCGGCTACCGTTGCGGAAACGGCATCGGGTCCGCCGCCGGCCAGCACGATCGCATTCACGGCGCGCTCGGTGCGCGCCAGCCGTCCGCATCGGCGAGCGGCGCGACGAACAGCCGTGCGCGCACGGGGAGGGTGATGGCGCCGCCGAGCGCACGGGCCGCCGCCTCGTCTTCGCAGAGCGCGAACGTCGCGCCGCCCGAACCCGAGAGCATTGCGTGCGCGGCGCCGGCCGCGCGCAGTGCCTCGAGCGCATCCGCGACCGGTGTGTATTGCGCGGCGATCAGCGGCTCGAAATCGTTCGTTGCCGCGGCAATTGCCGCCGCATAGTCGGCTCGCTGCACGGCTTCGAGCGCACGAATGCTTGCCGAATCGGCCCGTGTTCGCGTGGGAGCCGGTACTTGAGCGCGCGCCGCGGCAAGGGTACGATACGCCTCGCCCGTGTCGACGTGAACGTCGGGCGCGAGCACGACAACCCACCATGGCGGCAGCGCGCCGGCCGCCGTCACGCGTTCCCCGGTGCCTTCGACGAGCGCGCCGGTACCCGTGAGGAAGAAGGGCACGTCCGATCCGAGGGCGCGCGCAACGGCGAGCCAATCGAGCGCCGGAAGCGGGCCCAGTGCGCCATCGATTGCGGCGCGCAATATCGCCGCTGCATCGGAGGACCCGCCGCCGAGGCCCGCGCCGACCGGTATCATTTTGCGCAAGGTCACGGCAAGCGGTGCATCTGCCGCACCGGCGGCTGCAAACGCGCGCACGACGAGATTATCGCCGGTCAACGTCGCGGGTTCGCACGTAAACGTGAAGCGTGCGGCCGGTTCGATCGCAATTTCGTCCTCGAGCGCGATTGGCAGCATGACGCTGCGCAGGCGATGATAGCCGTCGTCTTGCCGGTTAAGGATTTCGAGCGTGAGATTGATTTTAGCGGGCGCTCGGACGATCACCACCGGAGCTTTCGCTATGCGCCTTCCCGTCCCTGATGGGAGGCCGCTCCTACGACATGGGCGTAGCGAACGGCGTGGACGCAAGGTATGACGCGCAGCGTGGGGAGTTTTGCGCGTACGTGCTCTCCGAAGCGGAGACGCCGTTCGGACTCACGCTGGGCAACTTCAAAACCTTCGCGACCTCGACGCCGAAGGGCGGCATTCGTGGGCTGTGGGACGCCGACACCGATCAGATCATCTTCGGCGCGCACCAGGTCGCGTACCGCGCCGGCGGCGGTCCGACGCTCTTTCCGCAGCAGATCACGCGCGAGCTCACGTTCTTACCGTACGCGCAGATCGCCGAGTTCGAGCTCGACGCCAACCTGCGCGTCACGGAAGCCTTTTACGTGCCGCACGGACCCAAGCACGATCGCGTCGTCAGTTTCGTCATCGACATCACGATTCACAACGCCGGTGCGGTCGCCGAGTCGGTCAAGGTCTTCCCCTGGGCACTCCTCGTCGGGCAGCGGTTTTACGGTGAGCCGGAAAAAGCCGTGCGCGCGAGCTGCGAGGGCGATTTCATCCGCAGCTTCGGCGAAGAATCGGGTTACGTGCGCTGGTGGGGCGGTTCGCGCAAACCGAAGGCGGTCGTGGTGGCGTTGCGCGAGCAAGCGCTGCTCGGTGCGATGCGCGACGGCGAACTCAGCCCGGTCGCGCACCTCGATGAGGTAACGCCGAAGCTGGCGGAATTCGTCAACCGCCGCATTTTCGGCGCGTTGGAATACGCGATCGACGTCGAGCCCGGTGCGCGCGAGAGCTTGCGCATCGCGGTCGTGTTCCATAAAGACGGCGACGCGTCGTCGAAGCCGGTGCTCGAGCAACTCCTCGGCGACGATACGGCCCTGCACGAAACGCAGCGCTACTACGCGCGCCACTTGGCCGACGCGCGGTTGATGACGCCCTCGCCGCTGGTGAATCGCGGCGTCGTGTGGGCGAAAGTCAACATGCTGCGTGTGATCAAGGAGTATCCGCAAGGCTGGGGTTCGACGAACTCGCCGCCGTCGGATATCCTCGTTTCGCGCGACACGTCGTGGTTTGTCCACGGCTACGACTACTTTCTGCCGCAATTCAGCCGCGATGCGATCGAGCTCTTCAACCGCTCCCTCGAACCGAGCGGGCAGGTCGTCGAATACGTGCGCGGTGTCAACGGTTTCAAGACGTCCTACGAACTCAACATCAACGACGACACGCCGCTGCACATCATCGCAATCCTGCATCATTACAACTCCACCCTCGACGACGCGTGGCTGCGCGGCGTCTACCCGCTCGTACGCAAGATCACCGATTACTTGCTCTCGCAGCGCGATGCGAACGGCCTCGTGTATTGCAAGGCGGCCGGCGTCGACATGTTCGGCATCACCTCGTGGCGCAACATCATCCCGTACTACACGCTCGACGGTGCGGTCACCGAAATCAACGCGGAAGCGTACTTCGCGGTCGAAGCGGCGGCGATGATTGCGGCGATTTGCGAACAGGGTGACGATTGGGGCCGCTGGGCCGGCGAGGCGACCGCGCTGCGCGCGGCGATGCTCGCGAAACTCTTCAATGCCGACACGTCGGCGTTCGTACTCAACTACGATCAAGACGGCAACTACCAGGACAACTTTACCGCCGATGAAGTCTTTCCGGTGCTCTTCGATGTTGCCGACGAGACGACGCGCAAGGCGATTCTCAAGCGGCTGCTCGAGCCCGATTTCATCACGCCGGTGGGTTTGCGAACGATCTCGACGGCCGACAGCTGGTACTTCCCCTCGCACGGTTTCGGGCTGCTCGGCGGTGTGTGGCCCGATCTCACGCTATGGTTTGCCGTAGCGCTCGCGCGCAACGGCGCCTACCGGCATGCCGTACACTTCCTCGAGGTGATCTACGCTTCGATGGAAGCGGGCACGGCGCGCAACACGGTCCCGGGTCAGTTCGGCGAATGGTTCGACGGCGGCTCGCTGACCAATCGCGGCATGTACCTCTCGCCTTGGACCGGTGCGAAATATCTTTGGGCGGTGGCCGAGACCGTCTGCGGGATCGATGGTTACCGCACCAGCGGCCGCCTCCACCTCGTGCCGCGCGTGCCGCCGGAGTGGCACTGGACCGCCGCCGCGCGCGTGCATTGGGGCGGCAATCGCCATACCTACGTCATGGATCATGTCGGCAAGCGCATCATCGGCGATATGCCGCACGCGACGGCCGACGAACCGTACGCGGTCTTTTACGCCGGCCGCGACGTGAGCGACGAGGCGACGGTCTCCCCGGTCGATGTGGCCGCCATTGCCTTCGAGGATGCCTCCGACGGCGTGCGGCTCTTCATTTGCAACCAGTTCGACCGGGCGCGCAACGTGGCGATCGAGTTCCGGGGCCGGATGATCCGGCGGCGTATCGAAGCGGGCGCCATGCTCGAACTGGTGGTCAGCGGTACGCCGCAGCTCCACGACGCGATGCCGGTCGACGTGCCCGCCGAAGTAGCGGTGCATGCCTAGCCGCCGTCCCAAGACCGCCCTCACGCTCGTTGGGATGGGCGCGGTGCTGCTGGTGGCGGTCGCCGTCGGCCAGCAGATCGGCGAGCATACGATCTTCGGCGCGACCCAGCGCCGGGTGGAGATCCCCGCGCAGACCATCACGCCGGTTCCCGAAGACACCGGCGGCGCCAACGAGGCGATCTCCCGGAACTGGAAGCGGCTGCAGGTGGTCTCGGTGGCCACCGACCCGGCGTTCCCGGACCCGCGCGTCACGCCGCCGCCGACCCCCACGCCCAAGCCCTCGCCGACCCCGAAGCCGACGGCCGAACCGACCCTCTACACCTCGCCGCCCCTACCCGTGCCGATCGGCTCACACGAGCCGGGGGAGACTCCGCCCCCGCCGTAATCCGGGCCTGACGGGTCTGACGTTGCGCCCCGGGCCGATTCCTGGGACAATGGCCCGTATGGATTCGCATAAGCAGACCGGAACCGACACGGTCAAACGGGGCCTAGCCCAAATGCTCAAGGGCGGCGTCATCATGGACGTCGTCACGGCCGAACAGGCCGTCGTGGCCCAGGAAGCCGGCGCGGTTGCCGTCATGGCGCTCGAACGCATCCCCGCGGACATCCGTCGCGACGGCGGCGTCGCCCGTATGAGCGACCTCGATCTGATCGCCCGCATCATGGATGCCGTGACCATCCCGGTCATGGCGAAAGTTCGCATCGGTCACCTGGCCGAGGCGCAGACGCTTCAGGCGCTCGGCGTCGACTTCATCGATGAGTCCGAAGTGCTCACGCCGGCCGACGATAAGTATCACGTCAACAAGCACAAGTACGACGTGCCGTTCGTGTGCGGCGCGCGCGATCTCGGTGAAGCGCTCCGGCGCATCGCCGAAGGCGCGGCGATGATTCGCAGCAAGGGTGAAGCGGGCAGCGGGAATATCGTCGAGGCCGTGCGCCACATTCGCGCGATCACCGACGAGATCGCAATCCTTGCCGCGGTGCCGGAAGAAGAACTCGTGTTGCGCGCGCGCGATCTCGGCGCGCCGCTCGAACTCGTGCAATACGTTGCGCGCGAGAAGAAGCTGCCGGTCGTGCTGTTCTGCGCCGGCGGCGTATCGACGCCCGCCGATGCGGCGCTGATGATGCAGCTCGGCGCCGAGGGCATCTTCGTCGGCAGCGGGATTTTCAAGTCCAATCAGCCGGCGAAATTTGCGAAAGCCATCGTCGATGCGACCACGCACTTCAACGATCCGGCCGTCATCGTCGCCGCACACCGCGAACTCGCCGGTGCGGCCGCGATGCCGGGCATCGATCTGCGCGGACTCGCGGAGAACGAACTCATGGCCTCGCGCGGAAATTAAGCCGCGAGTACACCTATGAAACGGGTCGGTGTTTTGGCGCTGCAGGGCGATGTGGTGGAACACTTGCATGCACTCCGCCGTATCGGCGTGGAGGCGGTCGAAGTGAAAAACGAGCGCGAACTCGCGAGCGTTGATGCCCTCATCGTGCCGGGCGGCGAATCCACGACCGTCATTCGTTTGCTGGAACGGTTTGGTCTGGTCGAGCCGATCAAGGCGCGCGTGCGCGACGGCATGCCGTTTTGGGGCACCTGCATGGGCATGATCCTCGCCGCGAAGGACGTTGCGGACATGGAGCAAGACACGTTGGGCTTGCTCGATATCACCGTGCGCCGCAATGCGTTCGGGCGGCAGATCGCATCGGCCGAAGTGGACTTGGACGTTCCCGTCCTCGGTAGTCCGCCGTTTCCCGCCATCTTTATCCGCGCTCCGTGGGTCGAGCGCGCGGGCGCCGGCGTCGAAGTGCTCGCGTCGCAAGACGGGCACGGCGTGTTCGTTCGTCAGGGCAACGTTATCGGAACGTCATTTCATCCGGAGCTCACCGGCGACGATCGCCTGCACGCGTACTTCGCCTCGCTCGTCGTCTAGTCTACGAGACAATCCGGTCGTTGTGGTGCGGGAGCGTGAAGATCATGCGGACGTGCGTGCCGTTGTCTACATCGACGGTAACGGCTTTAGCGATGGCCTCGACGATGCGCATGCCGAAGCCGCGGTTCGGGCGCGCCGCGCGGCTGATGAACGTGCCGCGGTCGAAGACGTCGACGGCGAGCGTGTCGTTGCTCTCGAGGCGCGCGAATAGCTCGATCTCGCTTTCCTCGACGCCTTCGTAGGCGTGTTCGACGGCGTTCGCGAGCGCTTCTCCAACCGCCGTAAGGATGTCGTCCTGCACCTCGCGATCGACTTTCCCGGAAGCGGTAAGAAATGCGGCGACCGCGTGACGAATCGGGCGCGCGGCTTCCCGGCGCGCGATGCAGTTGATGCGCAGTTCGGAATGGCCGGTCATGCCGAGGTCGCCTGCGAGAGGTCCATGAGCGCTTCGGCCCGGTTCTCGAAAATGCGGAATGCGTGGCCCAGGCCGGCGTACTGGATCAAACGCGCGAACTGTTTGCTGCCGATCACGATGGCGACGGGAACGTTTTGCTTGTCGGCGTCGTCGCGGAAGCGCAAGAGTTCGGCTAGCGACGTCGAGTCGGCGTAGCTGACGTCGGAAAAGTCGAGCAGGATGCCGGCCTCGGAGCCGGACACGACGAGCAGAGCCGCGATCTCGTCACGACGTCCGATCTCGAGTTCTCCGGTCAAGCGGATCACGGTGATCGACTTGTTCACGTCAAGCTACCTTCTTCCCAAACCATCGCGTCCATCTTGCCGCCTGTGGCTCGCTTGCGGAAGCGCGGCTTTCCGCCTGAGAAACGCCCAGGCGCCCGGTGAAGGCCGCTTGAGCGCGATCCGCGGAAATGCGCACGCCGGCTGCCGGTTCGGCGGCGAAGCCGATCGTAAGGATCGCGACGTCGTCGCCGATTTCGCGGCCGGCGAAGACGGCATTATGGATAAACGTTGCCGGATCCGGCGCTTCGAGACGGACCGCTTCGGCGACGGCCGCGAGCAAGATCGTTTCGCCTTCGATCACGTCGCGCGAGTGTTCGATCGCGCCGTCGGTGTAGAGCACGAGCATCGCTCCCGGCACGCTTTGGATGCGGAACGTTCGATACTCATTGTCGGGCATGGCGCCGAGCGGAAGCGACCCGCAATCGAGCATGCGCGGCGCGCGCCCCGGCTCGATCAAAAGCGGCGGCGGGTGGCCGGCAATCGAGTATACGAATTCGTAGGTGCCGGCGTCGGCGAAGCCCGCCACGGCAGTAACGAGCGGCGCCTTGTTGGCATAGAGTTCTCGCGCAACGCGCGCCAGCAGCGCGGCCGGCATCGGGTCGAGCAGAGCGGATGAAATGAGCGTTTGGCGCACGCGATTCATCGTTACGGCGGCCTCGATGCCGTGGCCCGTGACGTCGCCGATCGCAAAGAGCACGCGATTGGCAGGCAGCTCGAGCGCGTCGTACCAATCGCCGCCGACTTTGGCTTCTTCGCTGGCGGGAACGTAGGTGGCGCTGAAGCGGAACGTCGGGTGCGTCGGCAGCGGACGTTGCACGAATGCTTCTTGGAGGGTATCGGCGATGCGCTTCTCGGTGGCATAGGCCGCGCGTAAGACATCTGCTTCGCCCCGCTGTTCCGAAGCGCGCAAACGTTCGCGTTCGATGCGTGCAGCTAGGTTCGCTTGCTGAACGGCGTAGAGCAGCGAGATCAGGAGGACGAGGGCGACAGCCCCACCGGTCAGCAAGCCGATGCGGTCGATCGCGCTTTGGACTTCGCGGTTGACGATCTGTTCGCGTAGCGTGAGCAGTGCATCGACGTGCGCGACGTCGGCGCGGAAGCGGTCGACGACGTTTTTGCCGTGCCGCTCGATCGCCTCGGTATTCTCGCCGCTTTCGTTCAAGAGCCGGCTGGCGACCGTCCGCAGATAGTCGCTGTTCGCTGCACCCATATCGTTAACTGATGCGAGCGCCGCCGAGTTCTCGAGTGCGGTCAGGTCTGACCGTAGCGTCCGGAGCGTCGTCGCAAACGGCTGCAGCGCCGCGTTATACGGCTGCAGAAAGAGCCGGTTGTGAGTCGCCGCGTAGCCGCGTACGCCCGTTTCTTCATCGAGCATGTACCTCAGCGAGCTATACGCCAGCGCGCGTGTGGTCGAGAGGTCGGCGGCAGTCTGGAACGAGTGGGCGATCAGCGTCCGGACGTAGAGGCCGCCACCGACCAGCAACGCGATCACGAGCACGGCATACGTGGCGGCCAAGATTAGCGCGCGGCGCCGTTCGCTTCCCATTGACCGCGACTTTCACCCGGCCTCGGCATGACCTTCGCGGGCGGTAACGGTCCATCGGACGGCCGGAGTATTTCCTCGTAGAAGCGCCGAACCGGCCGGGTATGTCGACCGCGCCCGACGCGCTCGCTGCACCGTCGATCGATGCCCTAGTGGGCGAGATGATCGCGACGTTGGCGCTCGCTGCGAACGCTTACCTCGAGCCGAAGGACGGCCCGCCCGATTTGGATGCGGCCGCCCTGGCCTGCGACGTCGCCGGATCGGCGTTCGAGCGAATAGCGCCTAGGCTCAGGCCCGACGAGCGAACCGGGTTGGCCGGACTGCTCACCCAAATTCGGATGTCCATTGTGAAGAAGCGAGGCTAGCCATGTCTCGCTTCTTGCTAGTCCGGCTTGCAAACACGCCGCTCAGGGGAGTCCTGTGAACGACGTCTTGGTTCTCAATTTCACCTACGAAGCGCTGAACATTACCTCGTTTCAGCGGGCCGTCAAGCTGATTTTCTCCGGCAAGGCCGAGGTCGTCCACGGCCGCGACCGCCGGCTCGTGTCGCCGACCTTTGAGATGCGCATGCCTTCGATCATCCGCATGCTCTATTACATCCGGCGGCCGATGCAGAAGGTCGCGCTGACCAAGAAAAATATCTTGCTGCGCGACAACTATGAGTGCCAGTATTGCGGACTCAAGGGCGAGCGGATGATGACCGTCGACCACGTTCACCCGCGCAGCAAAGGCGGGCCGTCGACGTGGGAAAATCTGGTGTGCGCGTGCATGCGCTGCAACAACCGCAAGAACAACCGCACGCCCGAGCACGCCAACATGCCGCTCAAGCGCAAGCCCAAAGCGCCGAAATATATTCCGTGGATCCGCGTCAAGCGCAACACCCTGCCCGGCGAGTGGCACAAGTTCTTGTTTCTCTACAACGTCTCGATCGACGAACAAATCGAGAGCACGTGACGTCCGGCGCGCGCCCGGGAGGACGCTAGTCGAACCCTCGGCATTCGATGACATCGCGTTCGAGGACGAACCGATCGAGAGTGCTTTCGGTCACACCGAACCCGAGGCGACGCCGATGCCCGAGGCGCCGCGCGCGACCGCGTCCGGCGGAATTGCCTATATTACGGTTACGGATGCGGCTGGGCGCGTGCTTTTCCGGCGCGCGGCAACGCCCAACGAGGTCGATGACGCCCTCCGCTCCGCCGACTCCGCCCAGACGGAAGGGGAGGCCGCGATGGACCGGATCGCGTACGAACGACTCCTGGGCGAGATCAATTCCATGACCGGAGTTGAGTCGATCGACGCGCCCATCCTCAAGGGAGATACCCCGTGATCCGTCGCGTAGAACGGCAGTCGCTTCCGGCCCGAAAACTCGGCGTCCGGCGTCGCGCTGCGGGCCTCGCGCCGTTTGAGGAATCGAAGAACCCGGAGCTCGCGCTGGCGTACTCCAACGGCTTCGTCACGGTGGAAATTTCTCATGACGCGCTCGACCGCTATGTCGAGGAGTACGGCGACGTGCCGCTCCCGCTGCGGACCGACGCCAAGACGGGCGACAAGCGCGTGTTCGACGCCAAGCACAACGTTCGCGTGATCTACGACCGCGACGCGCATTTGCGCGAAGTCAACACGCGCAGCCGCGAAGGGCTGCACGTCCGCATCAACTTCCCCCGCGCTAGCTAGCTAGCTTACAGCTGGAAACGGGCCGCGATTTTTGCGGCTTGCGCGGGCAGGGCAGCGGCGAGCGAGACTTTCAGCAGGTCGCCGAGGATGAACGGTGCGACGCCGGTTGCATACGCTTGCGCGAGCGTGAGCCCGTAGACCGCCGTGAGCCATCCGACGCCGCCGGCGAACGCGAGGACGGTACCGGCGAAGATCGCCGCCCAGCGGCCCACGTAGGTGGCCTTCAGGCCGCGATCGAGCAGCGTGCCCATCGCGAATGCCGCGAGGGGATACATCCACAAGTAGCCCGCCGTCGGTCCAACCAGCCCGGGCGGTCCCAAGACCGGCGCGAACACGGGCAAGCCGAGTGCGCCCTCGGCCAAGTAGGCGAGCGTCGCACCGACAGCCAGATTGCGCCCGAGCGCGAGGACGAGCAGCGGGATCGCTAGGGTTTGGAGCGTCAGCGGCACGGGCCACATCGGCACCGCCACGTGAGCCGCGGCTGCCAAGAAGGCCGAGCCGGCGAGGGCCAACGCCAAACGGATCGCGATCGTGCGCGGGACGACGGCGGAAGGAGCGCGTAACATCGCGGTATCCGTATCGCAGACCGGCATCCAACCCCTTCGGAATCCCACTCCGGGCTCGATCATACGCGCGCCCCGTATTTCCAGGTACTCTTGGACTACGTGGACGCGGGCGTCATTCCGTTCCACACGCCGGGCCACAAGCAGGGCATCGGGATGGAGCGCGCGTTCCGCGATTTCGTCGGCGACAACGTGCTCGCGATCGACCTCACGCAGATCCGCGGACTCGACGATCTCTTGCAGCCCGAGGGTCCGCTGGTCGAAGCGCAAGAGCTGGCGGCCGACGCGTTCGGCGCCGAGCATACATATTTTCTGATCAACGGTTCGACCAGCGGCAACCAGTGCATGATGATGACCGCGCTGAACCCGGGTGAGAAGATTGCGATCCCGCGCAATTCGCACAAGAGCGCGATGGGCGGCTTGATCATGAGCGGCGGCTATCCGGTGTGGATGAAGCCGGAAGTCGACGAAGATCTGCACATGGACCACACCGTCACGCCCGAGACGGTGCGCGCGACGATGGTGGAACATCCGGACATCAAGGCCGTCTACGTGGTGAGTCCGACGTATTACGGCGTCGCTGCGGATCTCGTCGGCATCGCAGCGGTCGCGCACGAGTACGGCGTTCCGCTACTCGTCGATGAGGCGTGGGGCCCCCACTTTCACTTCCACCCGGCGCTGCCCGCCTCGGCAATGGAAGCCGGCGCCGATATGTGCATCAACTCGACGCACAAGATGCTCGGTTCGCTCTCGCAAACCGCGATGCTGCACGTGCAAGGCACGCGCATCAAGCTCGACCGGCTCAAAGCCGTCTACAAACTGTTCCTCTCGACGTCACCCAATCTCGTGTTGGTCGCCTCGCTCGACGTGGCGCGTCGTCAGATGGCGCTCGACGGACCGGCGCTGCTCTCGCGCACGATCGAAATCGCCAACGATACGCGCCGGCGGCTCAACGATATTCCGAACGTGTATTGCTTCGGCGAAGAACTTGAAGGCCGGCCGGGCGTGTTCGACCTCGATCCGACGAAGGTGACGATCACCGTCAAACGGCTCGGCTACACCGGCTACGAAGCCGAAGAGATCTTGCGCCGCCGTTACAACGTGCAGTGCGAACTTGCGGACCTCTTCAACACGCTGGCGCTGTTCACGATCGGCACGACCCCCGACGCCGCCGACGAACTCGTTTACGGCGTGCGCGAACTCTCGCGCGAAGACCGGCCGGTCGACATCTTCTCGCCCTCGGGCGTGCTCGACGCGCGCATCAAGCGCGGTACCTACAAGCTCCCGCGGATCCCGCCCTTGCGCATCCTACCGCGCGAAGCGTTTCTCGCGCGCACCGAATTCGTGCCGTTCAAGAAGAGCGCCGGGCGGATTTGCGCCGAGGTCATCACGCCGTATCCGCCGGGCATCCCGGTCATCTCGCCCGGTGAAGAGATCACGCGCGAGATCATCTCGTATCTCGAACTGGAGAAAAAGGCCGGCGTCCGCATGCAAGGCCCCTACGACGGCGACCTCAAGCAAATCCGCGTCGTCGTCGAGTAATCGTCGTCGTGCTAGCCCAGCGGTAGCCAGCGGCGGCCTTCTTGCTCCAATAACGCCGCGGCGGCGTCGGGGCCGTCGCTGCCGGGACGGTATTCGAGGATGTCGTCGCGCGAAGTCTTCCACGCTTCGAGGACCGGTTGGACGGCGGCCCAGCTTGCGTCGACCATGTCTTCGCGTTGGAAGAGCAGCGTATTGCCGGTCATCGCGTGATAGAGCAGCGTCTCGTATCCCACCGCGGGCGGTTCGCTGAAGAAGTCTTTGTACGCGAAGCTCGTGCGCGCATCGCCCATGCGCAGCACCGGCCCCGGTTCCTTCGCGCTGAACGTCGCCGTGAAGCCTTGATCCGGCGCGATGCCCAGCGTGAGCACGTTGGCCACCGGCTTGATATCGGGAGCGTCGGGAAATTGGCGTTGCGCCGAGGGGCGGAACGTGATGGCAATCGTGGTGAGATGGCGTGCGAGGCGTTTGCCCGTGCGAACGTAGAACGGCACGCCCGTCCAGCGTGGGTTGTCGATGTGGACGCGGAGCGCCGCGTAGGTCTCCGTGCGCGAGTCGGCGGCGACCTTGTCTTCACTGCGATACGCTAAGACGGCCTTACCGTCCATCGCTCCGGCACCGTATTGTCCGCGCGCGGCGTCGTCCGGTGCGATCGGCCGGATCGCGTCGAGCAGCTTTACTTTTTCGGTGCGCACCGCCTCGGCGTCAAAGGAGCCCGGCGCTTCCATTGCCGTCATGGTCAGCAAGCTGAAGAGATGGTTCGGGACCATGTCGCGCAGCGCGCCGGTCGCTTCGTAGAACGCGCCGCGTTCTTCGATGCCGAGCGTTTCGGCCGCGGTGATCTGAACCGAGTCGATGTACTCGCGCGACCACATCGGCTCGAAGATACCGCTGCTGAAGCGCAGCGGCATGATCCCTTGCACCGGTTCTTTGCCGAGAAAATGATCGATGCGGAAAATTTGCGGTTCGCCGGCGACCTTGAGGATGCGCGCGTTGAGCGTTTGGGCCGACGGCAGGTCCGAACCGAACGGTTTCTCGATCACGAGCCGGCGAAACGCGCCGTCCGATTCCTTCAACAAACCCGCTCTCCCGAGGTGTTCGGCGATGGTGCCGAAGAAGCGGGGCGCAACTGCGAGATAGAAGATCACGTTCCCGCCCAGGCGTTCGGCGAGCTTTGCGTAGTCGCCGGCATTCTCGAAGTTGAAGACGGTGTATTCGAGCCGCCGCGCGATCCAGCCCCAGGTCGCTTGATCGATCTTATCCGGATGAAACTCGGCGCCGGTGCTTTTGGTGAAGCTCTGCAACGCATCGTTGAGTTCGGTGCGCCAGCTGTCGGTCGTGCGATCGTTGTGATCGAGGCCGATGATCTTCAGCTTATCGTCGAGCAGCTTGCTGCAGGCGAGGTTGTAGATGGCCGGCATCAGGAGGCGTTTGGTGAGATCGCCGACCGCACCGAAAACGGCGATCGTACACGGCGGCGCTGCTTTAGTGGATTCCACGCTTTGTTCTTCCACGAAAACGGCGGCATGTAAACATTAGAAGGTCGCGTCCAACAGACGTACGGACGTTGCGAGGCCGGGATGCGCGCTCGCGGCGTAGCCGATCTCGAGCGTCCCCGTGATCTCGAATATGCGGTCCGGCGCGTGCGCATCGAGCGCCATGGGCGCGCGCAAGCGCACGAGGGCGAGATCGTCGCCGTAGCTCGGTTCGCCGCTGCAACAGGGACAGTAGCGCAGTGAGCCGCGCGCAAACGCGTAGTCGCGCTCGCCGGAAGAGAGCGGTCCGTACAGGTACCCGCGAACGGTCACGCGCTCGCCCGCGCGCACAGCGACGTCCGGGGCGATCTCGACGCCGAAGAAACCGCTCGAAGCAAATACGTCGTCGAACGTCAGCGCCGTGGCGTTCATGCTTGGTACACGACGGCGCCGTCGAGTACGGTCATCGTGCAGTGCAGATCGCGAATGCGATCTTCCGGGATCGTGAGATAGTCGTCGGAGAGCACGGCGAGATCGGCGAGTTTGCCGGGTTCGATCGAGCCGAGCTTGTCTTCGACGAAGTCGACGTCGGCGCTGCCCATCGTGTAGAGCCGCAGCGCTTCTTGGCGCGAGATGCGTTCGTCCGGACCGAGCGGTCCCGTGATCTTGCCCTTGATCTCGACCTTGCGCGTGACCATCCACCAGAGCGACACGTACGGGTTCCAGTGCGCGACCGGCGCGTCGGTGCCGCCGCCGGTTGGAATGCCGCGCGAGATGATCGACTTCACCGGCGTGCAGTAGCCCGCGCGCTGCTCGCCCCAATACCGCAGGCAGTTGTTGGCCAGCCGCACGGATTGATCTTGGACCGTTACGCGGATGCCGAGCGCCCGGATTCGGTCGAGCGCTTCGGGCTTCGCGAGCATGGCGTGCAAGATCGCCCAGCGCATCTTGCCGATCGGATACTTCTCGGCCACTTTCTCGTAGAGGCCGACGAGTTTGTCGACCGTCGCATCGCCGACGGCGTGCACTTGATACTGCCAGCCGCGTTCGGCGGCGAGCATGAACATCTCGAGCGCTTCGTCTTCACCGCCGGCGGGGAGCAGCAATTTGCCATGAAAGTTCGGGTCGGTCTGTTCGCCTTCGACGACGTTGTATTTGTCGTACATGTACGCGCCCTCGATGCCGCCGTCGAAGAGCGTCTTGAAACCGCCGATGCGCAGCCAGTCATCGCCGAAGTTCGGCGCGAGCACCGACGAGCGTGCTTCCACGTCGGCCAGGCTGAAGCCCCACTGCATGATGCGCAGCCGCTGCTTGAGCTCTTTGTTCTTCCAGAGTTCCATATACGCGGCGATGTCGTCGGGCGTCGCGCCGGGTTCGGTCGTCGAGGTGATGCCGAGTGCGGAGAGCATCGAGCCGGATTGTTTGAGCCCGTCGATCAGGCGTTCGCGCGTTACCGGCGGCAGCAGCTTGCGCACCAGGTTCATCGCCGGACTCTCGATCAAGAACCCGGTCGGTTCGCCGTTCGCATCGCGGACGATGACGCCGCCCTTCGGATCGACGGTGTCTTTGCTGATACCGGCGAGTTTTAGCGCGAGCGAGTTCGCCACCGCAACGTGTCCGCCGCGTGGGATGAAGACCGGGTTTTGCGGCGAGATCGCGTCGAGCTCTTGGCGCGTCGGCATGCGGCCCTCGGCAATCTGTCCTTCGTGCCAGCCCGATGACGCGATGACCCAATCGCCGGGTTTTGTCGCGGCGACGCGCTTGGCAAGCGCCGCGTTGACCGCGGCCAGCGTGCGCGCGTCTTCGAGCGCCACATTGAAGATGTCGCGCGCAATCGAGAGCGCGTGCAGGTGGCTGTCGCGCAATCCCGGGATCACCGTTGCACCTTTGAGATCGATCGTGCGCGTTGCTTTGCCGGCGAGCCCGCCGATCGTCGCGTTCGAACCAACCGCCAGAATCGTGTTGCCTTTGATCGCGACGGCTTGCGCGATGCTGAAGGCACGGTCGACGGTTACGATCTTGCCGTTGCGCAGAATGAGGTCGGGCTCGGCAATTGCCGCCGCCGCCGCGCTGCCGCGGCTAAACGGCGCGCTCAAGCCCGCCGCCGCTGCCGCGAACAATCCGAGAACGTTGCGTCGCGACCGGCGCCCCAAACGCCCAACATGTACCACACGTGCCCCCTCCCACTCGTCTGCGATGGCGGAAAACTTGCGGCGGCCGTTCAACTTGTCCCGCCATGAGCACGCGTTCCGTAGTCTTTGCGAGTCCCGGCGGTGAGGCGCTGCAGGCCGACGTGTACGTGCCGGAGTCGGCCACGCCCACGCCCGTCGTCATCGCCGTCCACGGCGGCGGCTGGAAAGTCGGGAGCCGCGATTCCTACGGCCATCTCGGGAAATTGCTTTCGGGCCGCGGCTACGCCGTGTTCTCGATCGACTACCGGCTCGTAAAAAAGGAAGCGAACCGGTATCCGGCGGCGGTCGATGACGTGCGCGCTGCGGTGAAGTACGTGCGCGAGCACGCGGCCGATCTGAACGTCGATCCGAAACGCGTCGTGCTCATGGGCGATTCCGCCGGCGGTCATCTCGCCGCGCTGGTCGGGCTCACCGAACGTCCTTTGGTGGCGGCCGTCGTCGGCATCTTCGGCGTTTACGATATGGCCGCGCAGTGGCAGCACGATCTCGTGACGCGGCCCACCGACAACATCTCGCAGATTTTCCTCGGCCCCCACCTCGTTGAAGACCGCAAGCGCTACTTCGAGGCCTCGCCGATCAGCCACGCGATCACGGCCAATAACGGTCCGGCGTTCTTGATCACGTGGGGCACGCACGACGATATCGTCGATCCGGCCCAATCCGAGGCATTCGTGCTCGCGCTCAAGCAGTCGGGGTTCTTCGTGCGCACGGTCATCCAGGACGCGCCGCACTTCTGGGCCGGCGACCCCCTCGACGAGGCCGGCAGCCACTCCGCCTTCTTCGCCGCGCGCCTACTCCGGTTTCTGGACGACCGCTTCCCTTAGCTAGGCGGCTCGGCCGTAGGCCGAACGCGAAGGATTCGCGGAACGCGAATCCACTAGTCAAGATGCGGGGCGGCGTGGTTTAATCTTGGACCACGGCCCGTTTATGAGAGGACGCCTTGATGTTGCAGTTCCGCGCGGTTTGTGCCGCGTTCATCGCCCTATTGCTGCTCGGCACGAGTGCCTCGGCGGCGGACCCGGTGAAGATCGGGTTCATCACCACGCTCTCGACCTCGGGCGGCTACCTCGGCGAGGATGCACGCGACGGCTTTCTGCTCGCGATGGCCGAGGAGGGCGGCAGTTCGCTCGGCGGCGTTCCGGTGAAGCTGCTGGTTGAAGACGACGGTCTGATGCCGGCTAAGGGCAAGGAGATCGCCGACAAGATGGTGCTCCAAGATAAGGCCACGCTCTTCACCGGCATCATTTATTCGAACGTCGATCTGGCGGTCGTGCCCGGACTGCTGGCCGGCGGCGCAACGTATGTGAGCCTCAACGCCGCCCCCTCGCAGCTCGCTGGGAAGGGCTGTAACAAGAACTACTTCGTCGTTTCGTGGATGAACGACAACCTGCACGAAGCGACCGGTCAATACGCGCAGACGCTCGGCTTCAAGAAGATGGTGCTGCTCGCCCCGAACTATCCGGCAGGTAAGGACGCGATCAACGGGTTCAAGCGCTTCTATCACGGCACGATCGCCGATGAGATCTACACGAGCCTCGACCAAACGGATTTTTCGGCCGAACTCGCGCGCGTCCGGGCGGACCAACCCGATGCCGTGTTCGAATTTTTGCCCGGCGGTCTCGGCATCAACTTTCTCAAGCAATTCTCGCAAGCCGGCCTCAAGAGCAAGATGAAGCTCGTCCTCTCCGCGGCATCGCTCGAGAGCCGCATCGTCAGCGCGACCGGCGACGACACCATCGGCGTCTACGGTACGGCGCACTGGGTCCAAGATCTCCCGTATCCGGCGAACAAAAAATTCGTTGCAGGCTTCATTGCCAAATACCATCGCGATCCGACGCCGTACGCGGCGATGGGTTACGACACCGCGCACGAGATCGCCAGCGGATTGCGCGCGGTCGGCGGCGACCTGACGAAGGCCGATGCGTTTCGCGCGGCGCTGAAGAAGGCCAACTTCGCCTCCGTGCGCGGCAACTTCCGGTTCGGCAGCGATCAGGAACCGATCGAAGACTGGTACAGCACGCAAGTCGTGAAGCGCGGGGGAAAGAACGAGATCGTCACGATCGGGAAGGTCGCGCGCGATTTGGGCAACGCGTACACCTCGCTGTGTCCGCTCTGAATCGGGTGTGACGCTCGCCCTCGAGCAGACGCTGAACGGCTTGCAGTTCGGCGTCATGCTGTTCTTGCTGGCGGCCGGCCTCACGCTGGTCTTCGGCATCATGGGCGTGATCAATCTCGCGCACGGATCGATGTACATGATCGGAGCGTACGTCGCGGCTACGAGCGCCGAGCACGGAGCGCCGTTCGCGGTGGCGGTGCTCGCCGGTGCGGCGGCGGCGGCCGTCGCAGGCGCCGTGGTGGAAGCGGTCGTCGTGCGGCGACTGTACGGCCGCAATCACCTCGATCAGGTGCTCGCGACGTTCGGCCTCATCCTCATTGCGAACGACGGCGTGTCGATCGTCTGGGGTCGAACGCCGCTGGAAATGAAGATCCCCGATGCGCTCGCGGGCGCCGTTCCAATCTTCGATATCAGCTATCCGGTCTACCGGCTGCTGCTCATTGCATGCGGGGTCGCGCTGGCCGTCGCGCTCGCGTTCTTCGTTGCGCGCACGCGCCTCGGCGCCCTGATTCGCGCCGGCGCAACGCACCGTGAACTCGTCGGCGCGCTCGGCGTCAACATCGTGCAGCTCAATACGATCGTCTTCGCGCTCGGCGCGCTGCTGGCGGGCGTGGCGGGTGCGCTCTTGGCGCCGATCCTCTCCGTGCAGATCGGGATGGGCGAACAAGTGCTCATCATGACCTTCGTCGCGATCGTGATCGGCGGCCTCGGTTCGATTCGCGGCGCGTTTGTCGGAGCGCTCGCCATCGGCCTCGTCGATACGCTCGGGCGCGCCTACATTCCCGTGCTGCTGCGCGCGGTCACGACGCCCGATCTCGCCGATACCCTCGGCGGCGGACTCTCCGCGATCGCGATTTACGTGCTGATGGCGGTGGTCCTGATCTGGAAGCCGCGAGGACTGTTTCCTGTTTCATCGCGGTAGATCGCGCCGCGCATCGGCCGTGTATCTTGCGACGCTGCTCGTGCTCGTCGCGATACCCATTCTTGCGGCGATCTTCGGGCAGCCGTTCTGGGTGAATGCGGCGACGCGCATCGTGATCTACGGCATCGTCGCGATGAGCCTCGACCTGATCGTCGGCTACGGTGCGATGGTCAGCTTCGGTCACGCTGCGTTCTTTGCGCTCGGCGGGTACGTGGCGGGGATTTTGCTGACGAACGGGATCGATTCGGCGTTCGTCACCTGGCCGGCGGCGATGCTCGCCGCAGCGTTGCTGGCGGCGGGCGTCGGTGCGCTTTCGTTGCGAACGAGCGGCGTGTACTTCATCATGATCACGCTCGCGTTCGGCCAGATGGTGTACTACGCGTCGGTCGGCCTGAAAATGTTTGGCGGCACCGACGGGCTGCCGGTGCCGGCGCGCAGTACGTTGCCGCTGATCGATTTGCGCGACGCGACGGTGTTCTACATCGTTTGCACGGTCGTGCTCGTCGCGTTCTTCGTCATCGCGTCGCGCTTGGTCGAGTCGCGCTTCGGCATGGTGGTGCGGGGCGCGGCAGAGAGCGAACGGCGTATGACGGCGCTGGGATTCCCGGTCGCCCGCTACCGGCTCGTCGCGTTTGTGATCGCGGGGGCGGTTGCGGGTCTCGCCGGCGCACTGTGGGCCGACTTCTCGCGCTTCGTCAGTCCCGATATGGCTTCGTGGACGCGCTCGGGCGAGTTTCTCGTGATGGTCATTCTCGGCGGCATCGGGTCGCTGGCCGGCGGGTTGTACGGCGCCGCGGTACTGACGGGCTTCGAATCACTGTTCTCGGGCTTCACCGAGCATTGGATGCTGGTGCTCGGCATCGTGCTCATCTTGATCGTGCTCTTCGCAAAGCGCGGCATCTACGGCGTGCTGGCCGGCCGGCGCCATGACTGAACCACTGCTGGCCGTGCGCGGGCTACGCAAGGCCTTCGGCGCTTTGATCGTTACCGACAAACTGGATTTCGATCTTGCGGCGGGCGAAACGCTTGCGATCATCGGTCCGAACGGCGCCGGAAAGACGACGCTGATCGCGCAGCTCGCGGGCGACGTGCGTCCCGACGCCGGCACGATCGCGTTGAACGGGCGGCCGATCGTGCATGAGCCGGCGGATGTGCGCGCGCGCTTGGGCATCGCCCGCTCGTTTCAGATCACGACCGTCGTGCCGACGTTTAGCGCCGAAGACAACGTGGCGCTCGCCGTGCAGAGCCGCACGGCGATGCAGATGCACTTTTGGCAACCGGCCCGCGCCGACGAACGCCTGCGCGAACCCGCGCGCGCGGCACTGGAACGCGTCGGGTTATCCGCCCGGGCCGGCGTGCGCGCATCCGATCTCTCGCACGGTGAAGCGCGCGCGCTCGAAATCGCAATGGCGCTGGCGTGCCGGCCCATGGTGATGCTGCTCGACGAACCGATGGCCGGCATGGGACACGATGAGAGCCGCGCGATGATCGACTTGCTGCGCACGATCAAGACGGAAACCACGATGGTGCTCATCGAGCACGACATGGATGCGGTGGCGCAACTCGCCGATCGCGTGATGGTGCTCGTCGCCGGGCGTGCGGTGGCGAGCGGCGCATACGACGACGTGCGGCGCGATCCGGTCGTGCGCGACGCCTATTTGGGTGAGAACTGATGCTGCTCGCGCTCGATCGCGTTGCGGCCGGCTACGGCGAAACGCCGGTCCTCTTCGAGGTCTCGTTCGAAATCGCAGCGGGTGAAGCGGTGGCGCTGGTCGGCCGCAACGGGATGGGCAAGTCGACGACGATGCGGGCTATCCTCGGCCTGTGCCCGCCGACGAGCGGTGCGGTGACCTTTGCGGGCCGGCCGCTCGCGGGACTTGCGCCGTTCCGGATCGCACGGCTCGGGGTCGGCTGGGTGCCCGAAGGCCGGCTGATCTTCCCGACCCTCACGGTGCGCGAAAATCTGACCGCCACGGCCGCCAATCATGGTGGCCTGGCGCGGCCATGGACGGTCCCGGAAATCTTCGACTTGTTTCCGCGGTTGCGGGAGCGCGCGCTCGCGAGCGGCGACCAGCTCTCGGGCGGTGAGGCGCAGATGCTCGCGATCGGACGCGCGCTGATGCTCGGTCCGCAGCTGATCCTGCTCGACGAGGCGACAGAGGGTCTTGCGCCGGTGATTCGCGATGAGATCTGGCAATGCATCGGCCGCTTGCGCGAGCGCGGGCAAGCCGTGCTGATCGTCGACAAACATCTCGTCGCGCTGGCGCGCGTTGCGGAACGCGCGGTGGTCATCGAAAAGGGGCGCACCGTATGGACCGGTTCCACGGCGGTGCTCGCCGGCGACCGTGAGATTCACGACCGCTACTTGAGCGTCTGAGGCGTTCCAGGTCGGCGCGCCCCCGCGGCGGAAAACGGCTCGCATGAAAACGGTAGCACTCGGTAAGCAAGGTTTGATGGTCTCGCAAATGGGGCTCGGCTGCATGATGATCGCCGGCCATTACGGGACCGCGGATGCCGATGAATCGACGCGCGTGATCGACGCGGCAGTCGATGGCGGCGTGACGCTCTTCGACACGGCCGACGTCTACGGCGGGTCGCAAAATGAAGTGTTCGTCGGCCAGGCGTTGGCGAAGGTGCGCGACCGCGTGAAGATCGCCACGAAGTTCGGCTTCACGCGTCCGGGCGGGGGCGGCAAAGGCCCCGGCGGCGGCGCGAGCGGCGCGGTCGGCGTCGATGGTTCGCCCGAGCACGTGCGCGAAGCATGCGAGGCATCGCTCGGACGGTTGGGCATCGAGACGATCGATCTGTATTACTTGCATCGCGTCGATCCGAAGGTCCCGATCGAAGAGACCGTCGGCGCGATGGGCGAACTCGTGAAAGCCGGCAAGGTTCGTTATATCGGTCTCTCCGAAGTCGCCGAGCCGACGCTGCGCCGCGCGCATAAGGTGCACCCCATCACGGCCGTGCAGAATGAATATTCACCGTGGTCGCGCGAGCCGGAAAAAATGTTCGCTGCGCTCGACGAGCTCGGCGTCGGTCTGGTTGCCTACAGTCCCCTCGGCCGCGGCTTTTTCACCGCCACGATCAACTCGTATGCGGACCTCGCCGACAACGACAACCGCAAGGGCTATCCGCGCTTCAAGGCGTTTGAAGAAAACCGTCCCGTCATCGATCGCTTCAAGGCATTGGCCGCGCAACGCGGTTGTTCGCCCGCGCAATTGGCGCTCGCGTTCGTGATGACGAAGCGTCCGGGCACCGTGCCGATTCCGGGCACGAAGCACGTCAAGCATCTGCTCGACAACCTCGGGGCCGTCGATCTCGCACTCACACCCGCGGAGATCGCGGAGATCGACGAGATCGTCGCGCTCGCGCCCGTCGTGGGCGAGCGGTATGCCGACACCAGCCTGCTCCAGGCCTAATTCGGGCCGGCTACGCAAGCGCAACGAATTTCTGCCGATACGGTATTAAAGATCGTAGAGCGGCCAAAGGTACGCGACCCGGAGCCACGAAGGTTGCCGTGTCGCACACCCGCGGTGGTCTGCGAACACTGTAGACAATTGAGGATGGAAGTTGGCCGTTAACGCCGAGTCCTTCGTGCCCAATTGGGAGCTCACACAGCTCCTCGATATCTTCCCCCTCCCCATCCGCCAAGCGCTGATACGGCTGCCGAACATCGACCGGGTGATCGAAGTCGTCCTCGATCTCGGCCGCCGGCCGGAAGCGCGCTTCGAAGACGATTTCGTCTTCCTCACCGACAACCCGGTGACGCACGAAGACATGGCTGCGGTCGTCTCGCATCTCTCGCCGTTCGGCGGAGATAATCGCGCGGGCATCGAGCAAACGCTGCATCGCATCAGTGCGATTCGCAACCGCTCGGGGAACATCGTCGGCCTCACGTGCCGCGTCGGTCGCGCCGTGTACGGCACGATCGATATCATCCTCGACGTGATTCGTAGCGGAAAATCGATCTGCTTGCTGGGCCGTCCGGGCGTCGGCAAAACGACGATGCTGCGCGAATGCGCGCGCGTGTTGAGCGAAGATCGCAAACGCGTCGTGATCGTGGATACGTCCAATGAAATTGCGGGCGACGGCGACGTGCCGCATCCCGGCATCGGTCACGCCCGGCGCATGCCCGTCACGATTCCCTCGCAACAGCACAACGTGATGATCGAAGCGGTCGAGAACCACATGCCGCAAGTGATCGTCATCGACGAGATCGGCACCGAAGCCGAAGCGATGGCCGCGCGCACGATCGCCGAACGCGGCGTGCAATTGATCGGCACGGCGCACGGACAAACGCTCGAGAACCTCTTGATGAATCCGACCCTGGCGGATCTCATGGGCGGCATCAGCGCGGTCACGCTCTCCGATGAGGAAGCGCGCCGCCGCGGCACGCGCAAGACCGTGCTCGAACGCAAGGCGCCGCCGACGTTCGACGTATTGATCGAAATTCAGGATCGCGATCGCCTGGCCATTCATCAGAACGTCGGCGAAGTCGTCGATGCGCTGCTGCGCGGCTACACGCCGCAGCCCGAAGTGCGCCAACGCACCGCGAGCGGCAGCATCGACATCGTGCAAGAGGCCGATCCGTCGGCCATTGCGGTGATCGACGTACAGTCGCAGCCGCGCACGCAGCAGCGCGAAGATGAGATGCTCTTCGGCGTCAACGGCGAGGCCGTCGGCGAGAGCGACAAACCGCTGATGATCTTCCCCTACGGCGTGTCGCGCAACAAGATCGAACGCGCGATCCAGAACCTGCGCGTCAACGCATCGATCGCCCGCAAGTGGGACGATGCCGACGTGGTCGTCACACTCAAGACGCTCGAACGCAAAGAGTCCGAGCGCCTCAAGTCGATCGCGGCCGAAAACGTGCCGATCTATTCGATCAAGACCAACACGACGACGCAGATCCAGTCGGCGCTCAAAGACGTGTTCAACCTGCCCGCGCTCGACGTCGAAGAGATCGCGATGCGCGAGGCCGAGGAAGCCGTCTACCAAGTGCTGCTCGACAGCCGCGCGGTCGAACTCTCACCGCAGACGTCGTACGTGCGCCGTCAACAGCACTTGCTCGCCGAACGCTCCCGCCTGCAATCGCGCAGCACCGGTCTCGAACCCAACCGCCGCGTGCGCATCTACAAGTTGGAAAGCTGACTCAAGGCCCGATCGTCATGCCGGCGGGAGCGTTCGGGCTCGCGCCGGTGTTGATCGTCCGCAGGACGGTCGGGTTATTGGTATTGAGTGTGGCGCTGGTCATGGTCGCGCGCGCGTACTCGGTGATCGTGTTCGCGAACGGGTTGGATATGTAGAAGTTTCCCACTGCGTCGAACATGATGCCCTCCGGCGCATGCGTGGAAAAGACGCCGCCCGTGAGCGAGGCGCTCGGCGCGCAGTTGGTGCACGGAATGGCCGTGGTGTTCCAGATCGCGAGTTGGTTGTTCGCGTCCGGGCCACCGGCAACCGAGTTGTAGTAGGCGATCGATGAGTACAGAGTTCCGGCATTGTCGACCAAGAGGATCAGCGGGCTGACGCTAGCCGGCCACGACGCGAAACCACCGCTCATGTAGTGCGCCCCGAAAATGCTCTGGTTGGCGCCGCTGGTGGGGAGCGTCGCGACCACGTACTGGCCGATGCTATTGGATAGGGGATTGGCGACGTAGAGGTTACCCGAGTTGTCGAACGCCATGCCGACCGGCGGACCGCTCCAGCCGTCGTCGTCCAACGAAACCGTCTGCAGGCTCGATGCCGTCGCGCTCCCGAAAAAGTTGGTTGGGAAAACGTGGATCTGATCGTCGTCGCACGAGACGAACAACTCGGTCTGGGCCGGGTTGAAGGCCATCGCTTCGCAGCTCGTGTTCGAGTCGACGCCAACCAAGGTGGTAATCTGGCTGATCGGCGTAGCGTTGCCGGTTGCGCCGGCCGCATAAATGTTGATATACGGATGCGAATTCCCGGCGAAATACGGGCCGTTGTCGAGGACCCAGAGCTTATCGTTTGCGTCGAGGATCGGTACGACGGGATTGGAGAGTCCCCCGGTGAGCGTGCGCACGGGCGGTCCGGTCGATCCGAATTGATAGACGGCGATGTTACCGCCTCCCGCCGGGGTCGTCCCCGCCGGAGCGTTGCTGTTCGCCACGTACAGGTAGGAGCGGTCCACGGGGACCGCCAGGCTACTGGTGTAGCCGCCTGCGGTCATCGTCACGTTCACGATGTTGGTGACGCCGGCTGCAAACGCAGCGCCCGAATAGCTCAGCGTGGCGCCTTGGCCCGGTGCGGTGATCTGGGCCGGCGTCACGCTCACCGACGGATCGCTCGTCGTGATGTTGATCGGGGCGGCAAAGGGCGCAGTGCCCGTGATCGTTGCACCGGAGGGATCCTCGATGGTGAATGTGACCTGGACCGAACCGCCGCAGCCTTCGTTGATGCCGTTGAAGTTCGCGTTCCCGTTGGGACAGTTTCCCTGATTGCCGTTCAAATTGACGGTGGGGATGATCGTCCCGATTGCGGCGTTGAGCGCGACGGTGAAGTTGAACGCCGTGCCCGCGGAGATCGTTTGCGTCGTCGAGGCCGAAGCGAGTTGCGTTCCCGTTCCGTTCGCGCCCGTGAAGATCAAGAACGCAAAGGTATCGCTGCCGACGGGCGCGCCGAACGAGAGCGTGCAGTTTCGCACATTGCTCGCGGTCACGCACAGACTCGAGGTCGAGCTCACGTCGAAGTTCGTGTCGGCGCCACCGTTGACGCTGAGTTCGACCGAGGATGCGTTCGGCGAAACGAATTGCGGATAGCGCACCTTCGCCGATGACTGCGACGCCGAAGTCGGGATCGAGATGACGACGCTGCCGGTCACTGATTTTGACTGGGTTTTCGCGGTGCTCCCGGGCATGTTACTGGACCCGCCACCACCGCCGCAAGCGGAGAGGATGAACGTGGCGAGCACGAAGGCGACAAGCTTTTTCATCTTCCGAACAATCCTATTGACTAGCTTACGGTCCGACCGTCATGCCGAACGCTCCCGTTGCGCCGGCTGCAATGGTGAGCGTGCGCAACACCGCGGGATTACTCGCCGAGGGGCCTGTCACGGTTGCCTCGGAAAACTCGGTAACCACATTGGTAAACGGGTTGATGACGTAGGCGTTGCCCGGCGGGTCCAGCGCGATCGAACCGACGGCATGGGTGGTAAACGGAGCACCCGTGAGGGCAGCCGGTGCGCAGTTCGTGCACGGAAGGTTGTGCCAGATGGCAAGCTCGGCCGTTGCATCGGGGCCACCGGCAACTGGGTTGAGGTAGAAGATCGGAGCGTAGAGCGTGCCGTTGAGGTCGACGGCGAGGCCGAACGGCGCGTTCGATGCCACCCATGAACCTGGGGGACCCAAAGAATTGGGCCCGTTGATGTTGTGGAAGGCACCTGAGGTCGGCAGCGGCGCCGGGATGATGAAAATTGCATTGAACGAGTCATCGGAGATGTAGAGATCCCCACTCGGATCGAACGCGAGCCCGGTCTGAGTGGCGGCGCTGTCGTCCTCCATTTGGGTGGAAACGACGCTTGACGCAAGGCCGTTCGCCGATGCCGGGAAGACTTGGATCTCCGTGCCGCACGCGACGAACAAGTATGTACCGGTCGGTTCGAAGGCCATGTCGGTGCATTGCTGACCGCTGAGCGAACTCAGATTGTTAATCGTCCGGATCGGCGCGACGTTGATGTTGCCGGTGTTGGATGTCGGCGCGAAAACGTTAATGGTGCCGTTGTACGTCGGACCCGATCCTGTCCCGCCGTCGAGTACGTAGAGATTCCCGGCTGCATCGACAAGCGGCTTTATCGGCGTTTGCAGGCCGGTATTCGCGCCCGAATACACGCGCACGGGCGCCGTGCCGCCGCTGGCGCCGTACTGGTAGACGGCGACGTTGCCGCCGCCGATTAATGTAGGTGCTCCCGGTGGCACGTTGGCACTCGCGACGTACAGATATGAGCGCCGGATCGGGAAGGTCGTTTGCGCGGTTTGGCCGCCCGCGGTCGCGGTAAAGATCGCTTGATTCGTTATACCGGCGGCGAACGCGCCTCCGCTGTAGATAACCGTCTCGGTTTGTCCCGGCGCGGTGATCTGAGGCGGCGAGGCGGTAAGGGTCGGATCGTTCGTCGTGAAATTTATCGGTACGGCATACGGAGCGCTGCCGGTGATCGGCGCACCTGAAGGATCCTCGACGGCAATCGTCACCGCACCGCTTCCCGCGCAGCCTTCGTTGATGATGTTTTGGATCTCATAGGTCGGCTCGGCCTGACAAGTCGCGTTGCCGTGGGCCGGTGTGATCGAGATGAGCAGCGTGCCGATTGCAGCGTTGAGTGCGACCGTGAAGTTAAACGCTGCTCCGGCAACAATCGTCTGCGAAGACGTCGCGGATGCGAGTTGCGAGCCGGTACCGTTGGGGCCGGCGAAGATCAGGAAAGCAAACGTGTCGCTGCCGGCCGGCGCGCCGAACGAGAGCGTACAGTTGCGTAAACCGGCGACCGTCGTGCACAGACTCGACGTTGAGCTCACGTCGAAGTTCGTGTCGGTGCCGCCGTTAACGCTGAGCTCAACCGACGATGCGCCGGGCGAAACGAACTGCGGATAGCGCACGTGGCGTGTCAGCGACTGCGTCGTCGTCGATGCGACCGGGATCGAGATCACGACGCTGCCGGTCGCGACTTTGGACTGCGGGGCCGCCTGCGAAGCGGCGGGCACACTGCTGCTGCCGCCGCCACCGCCGCCGCAACCGGCGAGCAACACGAGGGCGAGCGCGAGCGCCGTTGACTTGTTCAACGTCCGAACTTCCCGGGCACGTTCGATGGACCCGGCGCGCCGGGCGGGTTTGGTGCCGGCAGCGGCGCCGCTACCGGCGCGCGGGGCGCAGCCGCCGGAGCACGGGTCGAACCGGTGAGGTTCACCGTTCCGGTCGGCGTGGCGTTCGGGTTCGGCGTAGGGTTGCTGGTGGCCGTTGCGGTCGGCTGCGGGGTTGGTGAGCTCTGGCTCGTGACCGCGATACCGACCGCGGCAGCGGCCGCCGCTCCGGCGGCAATCGGGACCACGGCTCCGGCCGCGGCACCGGCGGCGGCCGCACCGCCGACCGATGGCGTCACCGATACGCCGGCGCCGGCGAAGGCGCCGGTGACGGCTCCCAGCGCGCCGGTCGTCACGGCGCCGAGCGCCGAAACGGTGAGAAACTGCCCCGTCACCAGAGCGAACGTTTGCGAGCCGACCTGAACGACGACGCTGTCGGCCGCGCACGCGACGCAGCCGACGGTCGTGACGCCGTTGACGAACGCGAGCAGGCCGACGGTTCCGCGCACGGCGACCTGCGAGGTCGCGGTGACGAAGCGGTAGTTGGCCACGCCGCCTGCCGGCCGTTTGATCTCGAAGCGCAAGCGCGATCCGTCGTTTACCGTGATCGTCGCGCCCGGCGATGCGGTCGTATTGTCAAAGGCGCCGACGAGCACCGAGGTGTTCTCGCCGAGTTCGATCAGCGAGGAGTCCGGCATCGCGATTTGCGCCGCCGATTTGGCGTGCGTCACCGCGTAATCTGGATCCGGCAACTCGAGCTTGCCGAAAACGGCCTTGTAGTCGGAGAGGTCCTTGAGGGTCGCATACCCGATATCGCCGCGCAGGCGCTGCAACTGCTTGGTGGTATCCGCGGCCTGGGTCGCGCGCGGCAAGACGCTTGCGATTAGGCCGAATACGAGCAAAGACGCAAAACCGAGGCGTAGACCGGAAGATACGGTAAAATGACGCTGCATTAACAACTCCCAACGGTGAAGGGGAGCTTTTTCGACGCCGGGCGGCTGCTTACTCGTCTTTTACGCCAAGTGTGAGATGGCGGCGGGGCCTCTCAGGACTCGACTTTGACCGCCCCGGATTCATCGATCACGATGACGGAGTCGAAGGTCTGAGGATCGGCGCCGTGGCCGCCGGCGATCCGGCTGTGGACGGCCAGGCGCTGCTTGCCCTTATCCGTGCCGAGGCTGGACATGCGCAAGAGCGGCTGCTGGTTGGGCTGCGGCATATCCAGCCGGCCGAGGCGAATCAACGCGTCGAGCACGTGCTGCTGCACGCGCATCGGCAACATGCGGTAGGCGTCGTCGCTCTTATCCATTGCCGCGAGCTCCGCGGCCGCTTTGTTTCCGACTTCGTGCATGTCTTTGCAGAAGCGCACGAGCGAGTCGTAATCATCGGCCGCAATCCCGCTAAAGGTACAGCCGAGAACCGTCCACTGCATGTTCTCGCGCAGGATGGTCCCGCTGCGCGCCGTTTTGAGGCGACAGCGAATCTTGCGGCTTCCAAGCTCCATGATGATGTCGAAGTCGGGGACGCCGGGCGGCGTCTTGGTCGCCAGCAGGCAGCCGTTGAGGGAGATCTCCATGCCGACGCCGGGGATCAGCTCGTTGCCGTTCTTGACCCAGGAAATGTTGAAGCGCGCCTTCTTGCGAGGCGAGTGCCGACGTTCTTTCTGTTTTCCACTGAACAGTTTGGTCAGCTCGTTGAACAATACGCTCTCCCGGAGCCAGGCATACCGATGGCGAACCCACGGCGGTGTTTATCACATTCGAAGGCATAGAAGCCGCCGGAAAGTCAACGCTCATCGCCGCGTTGAACGACGACCTACGGGCTAGTGGCGAAAACGTCCTCGTTACCCGTGAGCCCGGCGGTACGCCATTCGGCTACCGTATTCGCCAAATCTGGGATGATCCCGCGAGCGCCATCGACCCGCTGGCGGAGGCGCTGCTGATGAGCGCCGATCGCGCCCAGCACGTCGCCACGGTGATCGTCCCGGCATTGCGGACCGGCACGATGATCCTTTGTGACCGGTATTTCGATGCGACGATTGCCTACCAGGGGTTCGGGCGAGGCCTCGATATCGAGATGCTGATAGAACTTTCGCTGCTCGCGACGAGCCGGATCACGCCCGACCTCACGCTTCTGGTGGATATTCCGCCCGAACTCTCGCTTGCGCGGGTGCGCGCGCGCGGAGACGCCGACCGCATGGATTTGGAAGATCTTGCCTTCCACGGGCGCGTCCGGACTGGATATCAAGAACTTGTAAAGCGCTACCAGCGCCGCTTCGTCGTGCTGGACGGCACACTGCCGCCCGCCGGGGTCCTGGCAGCTGCGCACGAGGCCATTGCCGCCCGGCGGCCGCAGGCCCGATGATCGACGGCACCTTCGACGTCGCCGGCGCAGCCGGTCCCACGCACTTTTTCGAAGGGCTCACCGCCGAGACGCTCTCGCACGGATATCTCTTCGCCGGTCCGGCGGGCGTGGGCAAGAAAACGTTTGCCCTGCGGCTGGCTCAGTCGCTGCTCTGCGTGACGCCGAAGACCACGCTGCTCGGCTATTGCGGCACCTGCAGCGGCTGCACGCGCGTCACGAGCGGCGTCCATCCCGATCTGTATTTTGCCGAGGGTCAGGTGAAGATCGGCGAGCGTGAGGCCGGCGGCTTCCACGCCGCGGAGGAAGCGACGGCGCGCGATCTCGTGCGTCAGCTCTCGATGCATTCGTATGCCGGCGGCTACCGCGTGTTCGTGTTGGGTGACGTCGATTTCACGCGCGAAGCCGCCAACGCGTTGCTGAAGTTTTTTGAAGAACCGCCGCCGGGCGTCTTACTGTTGCTGACCACGACGGCCGTTGCGCGCATCTTGCCGACCGTGCGTTCGCGCTTGCTCGAAGTGACGTTTCCGCTGCTCTCGAACCGCGAGGTCGCCGCGATTCTCGAACGCGAGGGAATCGAGCCCGACGTAGCGGCGCATGCGGCAGAAATCGCCGGCGGGAGCGTTACGCGCGCGCGCGCGCTGCTCGACGGTGAGGGAACGATGCGCGACGCGGTCGTGGAATGGTTTTTCGCGACGCTCGAAGGCGGCAGCGCGGATGCGACGGGCTGGGCGACGCGCCCCACGCTCGAGGAAGGGCTCGAAGTGGTGAAAACGTTGACGCGCGATTGGCTCGCGGTGCGCGTCGGCGGCCCGGACGTGCCGCTCTTAGCGCGCGATCAAGCCGAGCGGATCGGCCGCTTGCCGCAACGCGATCCGGTCGCGATCGCGCGCGCGCTCGGCGCGATCGGCGATGCCGAACGCGTCGCCCGCACGAACGTCTCACCGGCGCTCGTCGCCGACTTAGCGAAGATGGCGCTGTGCGCTACCAACGTGGGGGCGTGAACGATACGTCGCTGTAGACTTTGGCCATGACGACCGCGATGTAGGCGGTAAGGATCGCTTGGATGACGGCGCCCAGCACGCTCGCGAGGATTTGCGAGGTGATACCGATTGCTTCGAAGACCCATTGCTCGATGTAGTTGCCGACGTAGAAAAATAAAACCAGGCTGACGGCCGTGAGCAGGGCCGCCGCCATCGGTGCACTGCGCACGCGCTCGATCGATACGCTGATCGCCGCACCGCCCGGAATTCCGCCGATGGATGCCGCTGCAATCGTATAGATTAACGCGTACATCGCAACCGCGAGCAAGATGATCCCGACGAAACCGCCCAAAATCGTTCCCGCGTATTGCGCGATGCTTAAGACGAAGGTGAAGCCGAACGCCGCGAATAGGATGTCGCGGCCCTTGCGGCGCGCGTCTTGCCACGCGTCGTCGAACGATGCGGCGCCCTTGCGCCAGCCCGCATCCGCGATGATGATCGAGACGCCGAGTGCGAAGAGCTGTATGAGTAACAGAAAGAACGTGGTGAGGCTGGCGATGAAGCCGCCGCCACCGATGCCCGCGTCAAAAAACTGCGAGACGAGGATGCCGAGCACGCCGGCGAGCAGCGGCAGAATGATCACCGTTGGATTGCGCGCGAGCACGCCGAATGCCCGAAGATAGACCGAGAAGTCCAGGCGCTCGCGCGACGGTCTCACGTACGTACGATCAACGAGCGCCGGCGAGTGCCGAGCCGCAGGTGCACGTGCGTTCCTTGGGCAGCGTTTCGATGATCTTGAAGATGCCTTGCTTCACGCGCTCGTTGTTGCTCGAGAAGACCTCGATCACTTCGGCGTGGGAAACGGGCTTGATGCCGCCTTGGCCTTCGAGACCGACGTCGTAGTCGGTGATCAGCGAGATGTTCACGTAACACATCTCGAGTTCGCGCGCGAGGTACGACTCCGGGTAGTTGGTCATATTGATGACTTCCCAACCCAGACTCGAGAACCACTTCGATTCCGCGCGCGTCGAGAAGCGCGGTCCTTGAATGATGACGATCGTGCCCTTGTCGTGGGTGTCGATCCCGAGTCCCTTGAGCGCGTCGACCGCGATCGGACGCATCTGCAAGCAGTACGGATCGGCGAAGCTGACGTGCGTCGTGACCGGGCCGTCGTAGAACGTATCTTTGCGTCCCGTTGTACGATCGACGATCTGGTCGGCAACGACCATCGAACCAGGTTTCACGTGCGCCTGCAGCGAGCCGCACGCCGTCGGTCCGATGATGCGCGTGATGCCGAGTTCCTTAAAGGCCCAGGCATTGGCGCGGTAGTTGATCGACTGCGGCGGATAGCGATGATCCTTACCGTGCCGGGGCAGAAACGCAACCTTGCGTCCCGCGATCTCACCCAGCGCGATTTTGTCGGAGGGCATGCCATACGGCGTCTCCACCCAAACCTCGCGCTGGTTCTCCATCAAGCTATAAAAACCCGAACCGCCATAAACACCAATCTCCGCCGAATCAGTCGCCACTTCAAGCCTCCAGAAAGCAAAAACGCCACGCGGGGCCTTCGAGAGCTATGGCAATCGCCCTACCGAAGGCGGCTCGGGTCCCGGGTCACGCTCCGCTGCGAAAACCGTGAGGACCCGAACGCGATGAATTCGCTTGAAGCGAATTCACTCGACGAAGTCTGACGGTTTGAGCTCGTCGATGAATTTCTTGAATTTTTGGGTGTCCTGGACTTCGGCTTTTTTGTCCGGGACCGATTCCTCGAGCGCGATCTTGTCGGTGACAAAAATCGGCGCTTGCATGCGCAGCGCGAGCGCGATGCCGTCGGAGGGACGCGCATCGATTTCTTGCACTTCACCATTCGAACGAATGATGAGCTTGGCGAAGAACGTCGAGTCCTTGATATCGTGAATGACGATTTGCTCGAGCTTCGCGTGTTGCGATTCGAGCAGCGCACGCATCAGGTCGTGGGAGAGTGGCCGGGGGACGGCCGTTCCCTCAAGCGCGAGCGCAATGGCGGTAGCCTCGAACGGTCCGATCAGGATCGGGAGGTAGCGCTTGCCTTCGAGGTCCTTCAGGATGACGACGGGATCGTGCGTCAGCAAATCGATTCCGAGCTTGTCGACCTTCATCTGCCGCATCATGGTAAGTCCGACGGGCCAAGGGCGAATCCTTCGGTAAGGCATAACCCACCAGCGATGGTTTTCATTCGCACTCTTCGCCAAATGTCGCAGGTCCTATAAATGGCTCTGGCGTGCGGCATCGTCGGCCTCCCAAACGTCGGCAAATCGACGATCTTTAACGCACTTACCCGCTCGGCACAAGCGCTCGCGGCGAATTATCCGTTCGCCACGATCGAGCCGAACGTCGGTGAAGTGCCCGTCCCCGATCCACGGCTCGAAACGCTGGCTGAGATAAGCGCCTCGAAAAAGATCGTGCACGCCACCGTGCGGTTCGTCGATATCGCCGGCTTGGTCCGGGGCGCGGCCAGCGGCGAGGGGCTCGGCAACGCATTCCTCTCGCATATCCGCGAGACCGATGCCGTTGCGATGGTCGTGCGCTGCTTCGACGATCCGAATATCACGCACGTCGAGGGCGCGCCGGACCCGCTGCGCGACATCGAAATCGTGGCTATCGAAATGGCGCTTGCCGACCTTGCGACGTTGGGGAAACGGCGCGAGCGGCTGGCCCGCGAGGTGCGGGCGAACCCCAAGCAGCAGCCGCAGCTCACCGCGCTCGATAACCTTGTCGAAGCGCTCGAGGCCAACCGCCCGGCACGTTCGTTTCCGGCCGATTCGGCTGAGGCGGCCCTGGGACGCGAGCTGTTTCTGCTGAGCATGAAACCGATGCTCTATGTTGCCAACATCGACGAAGCGCAGATCACGGCGCCGGGGCCGATGGTGCAGGCGGTCGTGGCCCACGCCAAGGCCGAGAACAGCCGCGCGATCGCGTTTTCGGGCAAAATCGAGTCGGAATTCGCCGGCCTGACGGAGGACGAGGCCACGGCCTTCCGCGAGGATTATGGGATTACGTCGGGCGGACTCGACCGGTTGATCGTCGAGGTCTACGACTTGCTCGGCTTGATGACGTTCCTCACGACGGGCGAACAAGAAAGCCGCGCGTGGACGATTGAAAAGGGGACCAAGGCGCCGCAAGCCGCGGGCAAGATCCATACCGATATCGAGCGCGGCTTCATTCGCGCCGAGATCATCGACTACGCCGACTACGTGCAGTACCGTACCCCGGAGGCCCTTCGGGCCGTCGGGAAGATCCGCAGCGAGGGCAAGGAGTACGTGATGCGCGAGGGCGATGTCGTAGAGTTCCGTTTCAACGTATAGGGAGGCAAGGGGCTATGACCACGACGACGGTCCGGGACGTCTCGGTGTTTGGGGACGCGATGGCCTATTTCGACGAGGCGGCATCGCTGCTCGACCTGGAACCGGCCATGCGGGCGATTCTCACCCACCCCTCGCGTCAGATCATCTTCTCGATCCCCTTCCAGCGTGACAACGGCAGCCTCGAGGTCTACACCGGTTACCGGGTCCAGTACAATTTCGCGCGCGGTCCGGCCAAGGGCGGCATCCGTTACCATCCAGGCGTGACGCTCGATGAGGTCACGGCGCTGGCGTTTTGGATGACGTGGAAGTGCGCCGTGGTCGATCTGCCGTTCGGCGGCGGCAAGGGCGGCGTCACCTGCGATCCGGGTGAGCTCTCGCAAGGCGAACTCGAGCGCATCACGCGCCGCTACGCGGCCGAACTCGTTGAGGTCGTGGGTCCCGATAAGGATGTGCCCGCGCCCGACGTCGGCACGACGCCGCAGATCATGGCGTGGTTCATGGACACGTACTCGATGCACATGCGCACCACGGTGCCGGGTGTCGTCACCGGCAAGCCGGTCGAAATCGGCGGTTCGCTCGGGCGGGTCGAGGCGACCGGCCGCGGCGTCTCGCTCGTGGCGTTCGAAGAACTCCAGCACCTCGGCATTGCGCCGGCCGCCGCGCGGGTCGTCGTTCAAGGCTTCGGCAACGTCGGTTCGGTTGCGGCGAAAATGTTCGCGTCGCGCGGCTGTAAGATGATCGGCATTTCCGATATCAGCGGCGGCTACGTCAATCGCAACGGCATCGATATCGCCGGCGCCACCGCGTACGCGCAAGAACATCATTCGCTGGAAGGCTATCGCGGCGGCGAACACGTCAGCAACGAAAAACTGCTCGAAACGGAGTGCGACGTACTCGTTCCGGCCGCGCTCGAAAAAGTGCTCACGGCCGAGAATGCCGAGCGCGTTCACGCGCGATTGATCGTCGAAGGTGCCAATGGTCCCACGACGCCCGAAGCCGATCACATCTTTCAGCGCAAGGGCACGGTCGTCGTGCCCGACATTATCGGCAACGCCGGCGGCGTGATCGTGTCGTACTTCGAGTGGGTCCAAGACCGTCAGGGCTACTTCTGGAAAGAGTCGGAAGTGAACGAGCGGCTCGAAGAACTGCTGCTCACAAACTTCCGCAAAGTACGCGAAGTCGCGCACCAGCGGCAGATCCCGTATCGCACGGCGGCCTACATGGTCGCGATCGATCGCGTGACGCGCTCGATCAAGACGCGCGGGGTGTATGCTTAATCGGGTGTCGTGCGCGTGGGCGGAATGACTTGCTGCAACGACGCCTCTTGCGTTTCGCCGCCGGCTTGTTCGTAGGCGGCTAGCGTTCCCTCGTAGACGCGTACGTGGGAGAAGCCGTCGGCGCGCATCTTCTCGGCGATGCGGCCGAGGTTCTCATCGTTGCCGTGTTCGGCGTAGAGAATTACCGGGTCGCCGTGAGCGATTGGCAGCGCCAAATGGTCGGCTGCCAGCAGTTCGTGCGGGCTGTAGCGGACCGCGCCACGGATTTCACGCTTGCCGGCATTGATGATCGTGGTGCGCGGATTTTGGGTAAGGACGCCGTCTGCCGTGATGCTCATAGACTCCAGTGTTCCCCGGCAGCGGCAAAACGCAACCCCTCGTTAGGTAACGGCGGGCACACCGGCGCGCAAGCGGATGCTGCTGAGGATAGCGGCGACGGCCATACAGACGCAGGCTGCCACCAGCGCGACCTCGATCACGCTGCGCACGGGCACCGCGCGCGCGGCGGCGGCCGATCCGGCAACCGCGAAGATGATCGCGACGGAGACGGCGCCGAGCGTTTGCCCGGTTAGGCGTGCGGTGGTCATCACTCCCGCCGCGCGGCCGGTTTTCTCGGGCGGCGCGCTGATCATGATCGCGCGGTTGTTCGGCGTCTGGAACGTGGCGAAACCGCCGCCCGCGATTGCTGCGCAGGCGACGATGGCGATGGTGGCCGGCATGGCGGGCAAGAACGCGAAGCACGCGAGCCCGATGCCCATGATAACGATCCCGATCGTGCAGAGCAGCGACGCCGAGTGGCGATCGGAGAGTGGCCCCATGCGAATCGCCACGAAGAGCGATACGATCGGCCACGCCGAAAGCAGCAGACCCGACTGAAACGGCGTTTTACCGAGCACGCTCTGAAAGAAGAACGGCAGCGTGACGTACGCGATGCCTTGCGCGGCATACGTTGCGCTCGACGCCAGTACGGAGATGCTGAAGATCGGAACGCGAAATAACTCGACCGCGAGCATCGGGTGCTCGAGGTTCAGCTGACGGCGGATGAACAGCGTCATCGCGATGATGCCGAGGGCGGCGAAAGCGATGACGCCGAGCCCGGGATTGGGACGCGAGAACCCATCGAGCGCGTAGAAGATCGCGCCGAAGCCGAGCGCTGCAAGCGCCGCTGAATAAAAGTCGAGCTTGGCACCGGTGGCCGCCACCTCGGGCAGGAAACGCCAGCCGAGCACGAGCGCGATGATGCCGAGCGGGACGTTGAGCGCGAAAATCCACGGCCAGGTCGCGAACGATAGGATCACGCCGCCGATCGTCGGACCGAAGGCGGTGCCGGCGGCAACGAAGATCGTGTTCACCGACATCGCGCGGCCCAGTTCCGTATGGGAGAAGAGCGCGCGATTGAGCGTATTAACGGTCACGATCACGGCCGATCCGCCGAGTCCTTGGATCACCCGCATGACGACGAGCATCTCGAACGACGATGCGAGCGCGCACCCGATCGTCGCGAGCGTGAACACGAACATGCCGCCGAGATAGATCGCTTTCGCGCCGCGCGCATCGCCGGCAGCGCCGAAAAACAAAAGCGTGGCCGTCGTCGCGAGCTGGACGCCGTTGACCACCCAAATCGATTCGGCCGACGTTACGTGCAGGCTGTGGGCGATGGTCGGCAGCGCAGTGTTCGTGACCGAGCTCGAGAGCACGGTGAGAAACGTGCCGAGCGACGTCGCGACCAGAGCCCACGGGCGTGAGGCGCTAGACGAAGGCTTGTTCAGCGTGATACGAGCTGCGCGAGAGCGGGCTCGATACGACCTGACGGAAGCCCTTGGAAAGCCCGATGTCGCGCAGGCGCGCGAACTTCTCGGGAGTGACGAATTCGACGACTTTGAGATGTCGTTTGGTCGGCTGCAGATATTGGCCCATCGTGAAGATGTCGACCCCCGCGGTGCGCGCGTCGTCCATCGCTTGTTCGATCTCCGCATCGGTTTCGCCGAGGCCGAGCATCAGCGACGTTTTGGTGAAGCGTACCTTGCCGCTGGCTTTCGCGTGCGAGAGCACCTTGAGCGATTGCGCGTATGTCGCGCGGCGATCGCGGACGGTGGGCTGCAGGCGCTCGACCGTTTCGAGATTGTGCGCGAACACTTCGGGCTGCGCGTCGAGCATGACGTCGAGCGCGGCGAGATCGCCGGCGAAGTCGCCGGTGAGGCATTCGACCTTGGAGTTCGGCGAGCGTTTATGAATCTGCCGCACCGTGTTGGCGAAGATCGTTGCGCCGCCGTCGGCGAGATCGTCGCGATCGACGGCCGTGAGCACGAGATAGTTCCAGCCCAATTCCGCAACCGCTTCGGCGACGCGTTTGGGTTCGAGCCAATCGACTTCGCCCTTCGGCGAGCCGGTCTTCACGTTGCAAAAGTGGCAGCCGCGCGTGCACGTGTCGCCCAGAATCATGATCGTAGCGGTTCCGGCGCCCCAGCACTCGCCGAGGTTCGGGCACATCGCCTCTTGGCAGACCGTGTTCAGCTCGAGGCGCTTGACGTTTGCCTTGACGTTTTCGTACGCTTCGCCGCGCGGCAGCTGCACTTTGAGCCACTCGGGCTTGCGCGGCGGCTGCGGGTTGATCAAGTCGATCGTTTCCATGGCTCTCTTATCTCGACGCTGTCAGAAGCGCGGCGGTTGCGGGTTCGCGCTCGAACGTCAGGTCGAATTCCGCTTCGAGCGCCGGCAGCAGCGCATCGCGCGCCTCGGCCCACGTCACGTCGCGTCCGATTTCGTTGGAAATCGAGGTGATGCCGAACTCCGGCGTGCCGCACGGGGTAATCAGCCGGTCGTAATCGAGCACGGTATCGGCGTTGAGCGCGAGGCCGTGCAGCGAAGTCATCTTTTGCACCGCGAGTCCCACGGCGCAGATTGCGTTGTTGCCGACGTACACTCCGCGGTGTTCTTTGCGTCCGGCTGCGGTGATGCCGAAGGTTGCCAGCGCCGCAATCACCGCGCGTTCCAGCGCGGAAACGAACGGCACGACTTCCCGAAAGCGCGGTAGCTTGCGGATCGGATATACGACCAGTTGGCCGGGACCATGATAGGTAACATCTCCGCCGCGCTCGACTTCAACCACGTCAACGCCGCGTGCATCGATCACGTTCTCCGTCTTGGCCTTACGCCCAAGCGTTATTACCGGATCGTGTTCAACGACAAGCCAGGTGTCCGGCTTGCACCCTTCGGCAACGGCCGTATGCAGTTCGCGCTGCAGAGCCCAAACTTCGCGATACGGGCGACGCCCAAGATCAAGAAGCCGGGCTGTGGTCATGTGGTTCGAGCGCCGAGAGCCGTTCTTCAACACGATCGAAGCGTGTATCCATTCCGTCAAAGCGCGCATCCATTGCGTCAAAACGTGCGTCCATCCGATCCATGCGCGCATCTGCGCGATCGAACCGGTCATCGACTCCGTCGAAACGGCGATTCATGTCGTGGCGAAGGCGTTCGATGCGCTCACCCAGCCGCGCTTCGAGGTTTGTGAGCCCGAGCACCGTTGCGTCGCGCACGTCGAGAATGGCCGCCATAAGGTCGGCGCCCGAGTAGTCGTTCATGCGACCATTCTCCATGCTCGTTGTTACCGCGACGTTGCCGTTAGACCGCGGCGGGGGTCTTGGCGGGTTTGGGGTTGGGGATGTGGATCGCTTTGTTGTGCATCGCTTCGGCTGCGTCCATGATCGATTCGGTCAGCGTCGGATGCGGGTGGATCGAGAGGCCGATGTCTTCGACCGTCGCGCCCATTTCGAGTGCGATGAGACCTTCCCCGATCAGCGATTCGGCTTGCGGTGCCACGATGTGCATGCCGAGCAGCAGATCCGTTTTCGCATCACCGATCAATTTGATCAGGCCGTCGGTTTCATTCATCGTGCGCGCGCGGCCCGAGGCCATGAGCGGGAACTTGCCGATCTTGATCGTGTAGCCGGCCGCTTTTGCTTCCTCTTCGGAGAGACCGACGGTCGCGACTTCGGGATCGGTGTAGACGCAGTTCGGAATCGCGACCGGATCGAACGCCGAGGCTTTGTCGCCGGCGATCACTTCGGCGGCAACGACGCCTTCTTTCATCGCTTTGTGCGCGAGCAGTGGGCCGCCGGTGATGTCGCCGATGGCATAGATGCCGTCGACCGAGGTTTTGCGCTGCGCGTCGACGTCGATGAAGCCTTTGTCGTTGGTCTTGAGACCGGCGGCTTCGAGGTTGAGCGTATCGGTCACCGGACGGCGGCCGACGGCGACGAGCACCATGTCGAACTCGCGCGTCTCGGGCTTGTTGCTGGTGTACTCGCCGTTGAACGTCGCCTTCACTTTTTGATCGGCGACCTTTTCGATCGTCTCGACCTTGGTGGAAAGCGCGATCTCGATACCCTGTTTCTTCAGGATGCGGCCGAGTGTCTTGGAGATTTCCAGATCCGTACCGGTGAGGATGTTCGGCATCGCTTCGACCACGAGCACCTTGGCGCCGAGGCGCGTGTACACGGTCGCGAATTCGAGGCCGATCACGCCGCCGCCGACGATCAGCAAGTTCTTCGGCAGGCGTTTGAGCTGCACGGCGTCATCGGAGTTGATGATCGTGTCGCCGTCGTGCGGCCAGGCTTTGACGTCGACCGGCGCGCCCCCGGTCGCGATGACGATCGCCTGCGCCGTGTACTCGTCGGTCGTGCCGTCTTTCTTTTTGAGCGAAACTTTGTTCTTGCCCGCGAAGGACGCGTCGCCGTACGCGAACGTCACGTTGTTCGCTTTGAACAACTGACCGACGCCGCCGACGTTGGCCTTGACGACCTTGTCTTTGAAGCCCGCGACGCCTTCGCGGTCGATCTCTGCCTTCGGCACCTTGATGCCGATTTCGGAGGCGTGATCGATCTGCCGCGTGATCTCGCCGACGTGCAGCAGCGCCTTGGTCGGGATGCAACCCCAGTTGAGGCACACGCCCCCGACTTCGTCGCGGTCGAAACACACGACGTTCTTACCGAGCTGACCGAGACGGATCGCTGCGTGGTACCCGCCCGGGCCCGCGCCGATCACGACTGCGTCGACGTTGATTGATGCCATAACTCTCCTAGAACCTGGTGAAAACGAACGTTGGTTTCGCTAAAGAATCGAGCGGCGCATGTCGGCGAGCACGCCGGCGAGGAACGTGGTGAAACGGGCTGCCGACGCGCCGTCGATCACCCGGTGGTCGTATGAAAACGAGAGCGGCAGGATCGTGCGCGGTTTGAACTCGGTGCCGTCCCAGACGGGTTTGACCGCCGTGCGGCAGGCCCCGAGGATCGCTACTTCCGGCGCGTTGATGATCGGCGTGAAATAGGTCCCGCCGATGCCGCCGAGGCTCGAGATCGTGAACGTCGCGCCGGTCATGTCCGCGATGCCGAGTTTGCCGTCGCGCGCCTTCTTCGAGAGGTCGCCGAGGTCGCGCGCGATATCGAGGACGCCCTTCTTGTCGGCGTCGTGGACGACCGGGACGACGAGCCCGTTCGGCGTGTCGGCGGCGAAGCCGATGTTGTAGTACTGCTTGAGCACGAGTTCTTCGCCGTCGAGCGAGCTGTTGACGCTGGGGAACTTCTTGAGCGCCGCGACCGACGCTTTGATCATCAGTGCGAGCATCGTGACCTTGACGTCCTTTTGCTCGCTGTTCAACGCGACGCGAAACGCTTCGAGGTCGGTCACGTCGGCGTCTTCGCACTGCGTGACGTGCGGGATCATCACCCAGTTGCGCGCGAGGTTCGGCCCCGAGAGCTTCTGGATGCGCGTGAGCGGGACGCGTTCGATCGGTCCGAATTTTTCGAAGTCGACCTTCGGCCACGGCAGCAGCTGCAAGCCGCTGCCGCCGGTCGCGCCGTTCGTTGCCGCGGGAACGCCGCTAGCGAGCGTCGTCTTGACGAAGCCTTGCACGTCGTCGCGCGTGATGCGGCCGTTGGGTCCGCTGCCGCGCACCGCGCCGAGCGTAACGCCGAGTTCGCGCGCGAACCGCCGGATCGCGGGACTTGCATGAACGACGAAGCCGTTGCCGCCGGCATGGCCGTTCGTTGCTGCGACCGGCGCGGGGGCCGGCGGTGCAGCGACGGGTGCGGGACTCGCCGCAGGTGCGGCGGCCGGCGCGGGTGCCGGTGGCGCTGCTGCAACGGCGGCCGTCTCGACGATGGCGAGCACGTCGCCTTGCGAGACTTTGTCGCCGACGCGCACTTTGACATCGCGAATTTTGCCCGCGCTCGTCGCGGGAACTTCCATCGTCGCTTTTTCCGACTCGAGCTCGACGAGCGGTGCGTCTTTCTCGACCGTATCGCCGGTGTTAATGAACACGCTGATCACCGGTACGTTGGTGAAGCCGCCGATATCGGGAACGAGCAGTTCCGTTACTGTTGCCGGTCCGGCGGCTGCGGGCTCGGCCGCAGCCGGAGCGGGTGCAGCGGCAGCGGGTGCGCTTGGTGCAGCGGCAGGTGCGGGTGCAGCGGCGGGTGCCGGGGCGGCAGCGGCGTCGGCGGTCTCGACACTGATCAGCACCGAGCCTTCGCTCACCTTATCGCCCACCTTCACCTTGACGTCTTTGACGACGCCGGCGAGCGTCGACGGAACTTCCATCGTCGCCTTATCCGACTCGAGCGAAACGAGCGGTGAATCTTTCTCGATCGTATCGCCCGCAGCCACGAGCACTTCAATCACCGGGACGTCGTTGAAGCCGCCGATATCCGGGACCTTGATCTCTGCGATGGCCATGCTTATACCGTCATCGGGTTGGGCTTCTCGATATCGAGACCGAGCGCGGCGATCGCTTTGGTGACGACGGCTTTTTCAATCGTGCCGGCGTCGGCGAGCGCCTTGAGCGCGGCGAGCGTTACCCAGCGCCTGTCGACTTCGAAGAATGAACGCAACTGCTCGCGCGTATCGCTGCGGCCGTAGCCGTCGGTGCCGAGCGCAACGAACGGCGCAGCGACGAACTGGCGGATCTGATCGCTGTACGTCTTCATGTAATCGGTCGAGCAGATGACAGGATCTTTTGAACCGTTCAGCTGCTGGGCAACCCACGATGTGCGCGGCGTCTCGGCCGGGTGCAAGAGGCTCCAGCGTTCCGCGTCGAGCCCGTCGCGACGGAGTTCGTTCATGCTCGTTGCGCTGTAGACGTCGGCCACGACGCCGTATTCTTTGAGCAGATCGACGGCCGCTTCCACTTCGCGCAGAATCGTGCCGGAGCCGAGCAGGCGCACGCGCGGCGCGCCCTTCTTGCCCTCGCCCTTCGAGAGCTGATAGAGGCCCTTGATGATGCCTTCTTCCGCGCCCGCCGGCATCGCCGGATGGTGATAGTTCTCGTTCATTACGGTGAGATAGTAGAAGACGTCTTCCTGATCGCCGATCATGCGGCGCAGACCGTCCTGCATGATGACGGCAAGTTCGTAGGCGTACGTTGGGTCGTAGGAAACGCAGTTCGGGATGAAGGACGCCATGATGTGGCTCTGGCCGTCTTCGTGCTGCAGACCCTCACCGTTGAGCGTCGTGCGGCCGGCGGTGCCGCCCATGAGGAACCCGCGCGAGCGCATGTCGCCCGCGGCCCAAATGAAATCGCCGATGCGCTGGAACCCGAACATCGAGTAGAAGATGAAGAACGGGATCATCTGCTTGCCGTGCGTCGAGTACGACGTGGCGGCGGCCATCCACGATGAGATCGCGCCCGCTTCGTTGATGCCTTCTTGCAGTATTTGGCCCGTCTTATCTTCGCGGTACCACATCAGCTGATCGGCATCTTGCGGACGGTAGAGTTGCCCCAGCGGCTGATACATGCCGACTTGACGGAACATGCCTTCCATGCCGAAGGTGCGCGTTTCGTCTGAGACGATCGGCACCAAGCGCGGCCCGACGACCTTGTCGCGAATGAGCGCGCCGAGCGCGCGCGAGTACGCCATCGTGGTCGAGAATTCGCGCTCGCCGCTGTCTTCGAGCAGCGCTTTGAAGGCCTCGAGCTTCGGCACCGGCAGCGGTTCTTCGACGTTGCGTCGGCGCACGGGGAACTTGCCGCCGAGCGCGGCTTCACGTTCCCGCAGATACTCCATCTCCGGGCTCTTCTCGTCGGGCCGGATATAGGGGATCTTTTCGATCTCTTTGTCGGAGATCGGAATCGAAAAGCGGTCGCGGAACATGCGCAGCTGATCTTCGGCCAGCTTCTTCGTGTTGTGCGCGATGTTCATGCCCTCGCCCGCCGTGCCGAGGCCGTAGCCCTTGACGGTTTTGGCGAGGATGACGGTCGGACCGGCCGTGTGATCGACGGCTGCTTTGTAGGCCGCGTACACTTTATACGGGTCGTGGCCGCCGCGGTTGAGCCGCCACACGTCGTCGTCCGAGAGATCGGCGACGAGGGCGCGCGTCTCCGGATATTTCCCGAAGAAATTCTCACGCACGTAGGCGCCGTCGCGCGATTTAAACGTCTGGTAGTCGCCGTCGACCGTTTCGCCCATCAGGCGCACGAGCGCTCCGGTCTGGTCGTTGGCTAGGAGCGGATCCCAGCGCCGGCCCCAGATGCACTTGATCACGTTCCAGCCGCCGCCGCGGAAGTGTGCCTCGAGTTCCTGGATGATCTTGCCGTTGCCCCGCACCGGGCCGTCGAGCCGCTGCAAGTTGCAGTTGACGACGAAGATCAGGTTGTTGAGGTTCTCGCGCGCGGCGATGCCGAGGCCCGCGAGCGTTTCGGGTTCGTCGACTTCACCGTCGCCGATGAAGCACCAGACTTTGCGTCCGCTGGTATCTTCGATGCCGCGATCGTGCAGATACTTCATGAAGCGGGCTTGATACACGGCTTGCAGCGGGCCGAGGCCCATCGACACGGTCGGGAACTGCCAGAAGTCCGGCAGCAGCCACGGATGCGGATACGAGCTCAGACCCTTGCCGTCGACTTCGCGCCGGAACGAGTCGAGCTTTTCTTCGGTAAGACGTCCATCGACGAATGCGCGTGCGTACACGCCCGGCGATGCGTGGCCCTGGAAGTACACGAGGTCGCCGCCGTGGTTAGCGGACGGCGGATGCCAGAAGTGGTTGAAGCCGACATCCATCAAGGTGGCCGAGGATTGGAACGTCGCGACGTGGCCGCCGAGGCCGTCGAAATATTTGTTCGCGCGAACGACCATCGCCATTGCGTTCCAGCGCGAATAGTGGCGCAGCTTCTCTTCGATGTCGTGGTTGCCCGGATACGCCGGCTGCGCGTGCACGGGAATCGTGTTGACGTACGGCGTCGTGAGCGTGATCGGGATGTCGGCGCCGCGCGTGCGCGCACGCACCGTCAATGCTTCGATGATTTCTCGTGCGCGCTGCGGGCCTTCGGCTGAAATGACGCCGTCGAGGGCCTCGATCCACTCGTCGGTCTCACGCGGGTCGGGCTCGGCTGCGGGTTTTCCGTTCGCGGCGACCGCGGGCGTAGAAACGTCTAACATGGGTGTAAAATCCTCGGATGCCTCTTCGGCGAGGCCACGGGCAATTCTCCATAGGGTAGCAGCCGAAAAAACACCGTACGCCGTCCAAGCAGGCCCTGGAGCCATCCAATTCTGGGAGGCAAGCCCTCTATGGGCGGGATTGGCCTGTGATAAGGTTAAATTGGATGGGTCATGACGGCGAATGGCTGGGCCCCTGAGGCTTTGGTGGTCGACCGGGAGAGCGTCGTTCCGATCTACCGGCAGCTCTACGAGCGGCTGCGCGAGCAGATCCTCACCGGTGCGCTGCCGGAGGGCACTCGGCTCCCGCCCGAGCGGGTGCTCGCTGACCGGCTGGGAGTCAACCGGAGCACGATCGTTCACGGCTATCGGGAACTCGTTGCCGACGGGTTGATCGAACAGCGCGTCGGATCGGGCTCGCGGGTAGCGGCGCTGGGCGACGGCGCCCCGGAGCGCACGGCCGCGGGCGTGCCGTGGTGGGTGACGCTGCCGCCGTGGCGAGTCGGGCAGTATCCCGCCGTGCTCGGGGAGCTCGCCGCCTCGGAGCACGGCGAGCGGATCGCCTTCGTTCAGGGCGTGCCGCCGGCCGAGCCCTCGCCGCTGGCCGATCTCTCGGCGTCGTTCGCGCGGGTCGGCGGCAACGTCAACTTCGTACTGACGTACGGCGACAGCGAAGGCTACGGTCCGCTGCGCGAAGCGGTCGCGCAACGCATGCGCCGGCGCGGCTGCGAGGTCGACGCGCGCGACGTGATGATGCTGACGGGCTCGACCCAGGGCATCACGCTCGTCGCCCAGTCGCTCGCCGAACCCGGCGATGAGATCGTGGTCGAGGCGCCGACGTATCCCGGTGCGCTGCAGATCTTCCAAATTCACGGGTTGCGCGCGATCCCCGTGCCGGTCGACGAACACGGCGTGCGCGTCGACCACATCGAAGCGATCCTGCGCACGCGCCGGCCGCGCTTCATCTACACGATGCCCTCGCTGCACAACCCGACGGGCGTCACGCTGAGCGAAGAGCGGCGCGAACGGTTGGTGCTGCTCGCGCGGCGCTGGGGCGTGCCGCTGGTGGAAGACGATCCGTACGGCGAACTCGCGCAGTCGGCGCTCGCGCCGCTGATCGCGCGCGGCAACGACGACGTGATCTATCTTTCGAGCTTCAGCAAGACGATCGCGCCTTCGCTGCGTTTGGGCTGGATGGTGGCGCCGCGAACGATCTTCGACCGGCTGCTCTTGCGCAAGCAGTCCTACGACATGGCGACGAGTATGTACATCCAAGCCGGCGTCGATGACTTCATGCGCACCGCCTACGATGCGCACTTGGGGGCACTGCGCATCGAACTGGCGGAGCGTCGCGCAATTGCGAACGCGGCGATCGCAAAGCATTGGCCGCCGTCGCTGCGCGCCGATCCCAACGCCGACGGCTACTACGTGTGGGCGAGCACGCCGCGCGAATTCGGCGCCCGCGCCTTGCTGGCGAACGCGGAGCGGCGCGGCGTCTCGTTTCTCTTCGGCGAACCGTTTTTCGCGCAAGGAGGCGGCGACCACCACATTCGCATCGCGCTCACGCCGGTACCGCGCGACGCGATCGAAGAGGGCATCGCACGCATCGGAGCGGTGGTGAAGGGATGACGCCGGGCTCGCTGCTCGACTGGTACCGCGTGCACGGCCGCGCGCATTTGCCGTGGCGCCAAACGCGCGATCCCTATCGCGTGCTGGTCAGCGAGTTCATGCTGCAGCAAACGCAAGTCGACCGCGTCATCCCGCTCTACCAAGCCTTCATCGCCGCGTTCCCGGATTTTGCAACGCTCGCCGCAGCCGATGCGGGCGATGCCGTGCGGCTGTGGCGAGGACTCGGCTATAACTCGCGCGCCGTGCGCCTGCATGCGCTGGCGCGTGCGGTGGTGGAGAAGCACGGCGGCGTGCTGCCGAGCGATCGGGACGCGCTGCTCGCGCTTCCCGGCATTGGCCCCTACACCGCATCGGCCGTGCGCGCGTTCGCCTTCGAGCTCGACGACGTGGCGCTCGACACGAACATCCGCCGCATCGCGCACCGCACGGGCTTCGGCCTCGAATACCCGCCGCTGGCCACCGACGCGGTGCTCGACGCACGTGCGCGCGAAGCGCTCGAGCGCGGCACGGCGCACGATTGGAACTCGGCAATGATGGATGTCGGCGCGACGATCTGCACTGCGCGCGCGCCGAAGTGTCTGATCTGTCCGCTCCTCTCCGGCTGCATGGCGGCTCCGGTCGACGCTGCCGCGCTTGCATTGCGCGCAAGCAAGGGCGCGCGGCGATCGCCACAAGAGTCGATCCCGTTCGAACGCACGACGCGCTTCCTGCGCGGCCGAATCGTCGACCGCCTCCGCGACGTCCCGCGCGGCGAGGCAATGCACGTCGACGATCTGATCGCGTTTCTGGCGACGATCGTTCCCGCGGATCGTCTCGAGGAAATCCCCGTCATCGCCGATGCCCTCGAACGCGACGGCATGATCGAGCAAATAGCCGGTGCCCTGCGGCTTAAGTAATCGCCTGCAGTATCAAGGTTTGGACCTCTACAAAGGGGGAGCGCGATGCCGGTCGTCCCTTACGTTTTGCGCAGCTTGCCTAGCCCGTTGACGCGGTCCATCCAGCGCGGCAGGTCGGCGTAGCGTTCTTCTTTCCAGGGGTCGGCGTTGTTGTTGTAGCCGCGGGTTTCCCAGAAGCCGGGTTCGTCGTGGTCGGTGAACACGATGCGCTTGAGCCACTTCGCGCTCTTCCAAAAGTAGAGCTTCGGCACGAACATGCGCACGGGGCCGCCGTGGATCGGTTCGATCGGCTGACCGTCGTATTCCCACGCGACAAGCACGTCGTCGTCGAGCATCGCCGAGAGCGGCAAATTGGTCGTGTAGTCGTTGTCGGCAACTTGAATAACGTGCGTGACTTCGGGCGCGGGTTTGGCGCGCTCGACCAGCGTGCGGAACGAGGCACCGCGCCAGTAGGTGTCTTTTTTCGACCAGCGCGTGACGCAGTGGATGTCGCCGCGATATTCCGCCGACGGCAACGCGCGCAGTTCGTCGTATGAGATTTCGAACGGGTTCTCGACGAGCCCGGTGACGCCGAGCCGGTACGTCGCCGGATCGATCTCCGGCACGCCGCCGACGTGAAGCACCGGAAACTTCTGGGTGAGCACCTGGCCCGGCGGCAGCGTCGGGTCTCTCTGCTTCATGAACGGCATATCGCTAAAACGTGTACCCGGCGCAGAGAGTTGCCACGCGGGGGCGAACGGAGGCGGGGTGACGATTCCATTTCCCAAGCGCAAGGTAACCCGTGCCGTCGCGGAGGCCGAGCTGAGCGTCCTCGAGCGAACCTACCCGCACGCCGAAACGGCGTTGGAATACGGCAACCCCTTCGAGCTGTTGATCGCGGTGATTCTCTCGGCCCAATGCACCGACGCGCGCGTCAACCTCACGACGCCGTTTCTCTTCGCGCGCTACCCCGATGCCGCGGCGCTTGCCGCGGCCAAACAAGAAGACGTCGAAGGCATCATCAAATCGTGCGGCTTCTTCCGGATGAAGTCGAAGAACATCATCGCCGCGGCGCAGGGTCTGGTGAAAAATCACGGCGGCGAAGTGCCGAGCGAACGCGCCGCGTTGGAAGCGCTGCCGGGCGTCGGGCGGAAGACGGCCAACGTCGTCATGTCGGTCGTGTTCGAGGCGGCGGCGTTTGCGGTGGACACGCACGTGTTCCGCGTTTCGCACCGGCTCGGGCTCACGCTCGGCACCACGCCGCGCGCGGTGGAAACCGACGTCACCAAACTCGTGCCGCCGGAGAAGTGGCGCCACGCGCATCATTGGCTGATCCTGCACGGACGCGCGATTTGCAAAGCGCCGACGCCCCTGTGCCCGCAATGTCCGGTTTCGATGTGCCCGTCGCGGCCGATCGTCGCGCGGGCGTTTGCCGCGAAGCTTAAAACCGCATCGGGCCGGGCACGTCCAAGTGCGCCGGCCGCGGCAACACGGCGTCGGCCGAAATCGTCTTCAACAGCGCGGACCCGGTGATGGCGTCGCCGTATCCGTCCTCGGTGGAAAGCTTGGAGAGGTTGATGAGCGCCGGCACGTCGGCCGAGGTATCGAATTGATATTCACCGTCGAGGTCGAGCCCGCTGATGACGACCAGCTGGCGTTCACGATCGAGGTCGAGGCTGATCCGTTTCGCGCCGAAGCGCAAGCGCAAACGCAGCGGTTTCTCGAGCCGGACGAACGTCACGCCGTTCTTGCCGAGAATCGAGTTGAGGCGCTTCGTTCCGATCGCCAGCACGTCGGCCAGTGCGGCGAAGCGCGATTCATCATCGCCCATGGCCGGGCGCGCGCCTTCGGCCGTGGCGGAGTCGATCGCAGCGCCGAGATCGCGCCGCGCACGGATGCGGGTCGCCATCGCCACAATCGGGTTTTGGAGGGGTTCCTCGTCTTCGGCCATCGTCGCTTCTATACTACCGCATGGAACTGATCGCTACCGCCGTCGCGCGGTCCGCGGCCGCGCCGGCGCGCGTCTGGGAACGCTTGATCGACGGCCGCCGCTGGCGTGAGTGGAGTCCGGCGACCGATTGGATGGTCGTGGAAGAGGGGCTCGTGGCCGGGGGCTTCGTCACGGTCAAGCGTAGACGGAGCCGGCAAACGGCGTGGCGGATCGAGACGGCCGACGCCCACCGCCGGCTCGCGTTGCTCCTGACCTTCGGTCCGGCCGCGTCGCTGCGGATCGCGTGGACGCTCGAACCCGATGGTTCCGGGACGCTGATCAGTCAGACGATCGAGACCGGGGGCCGCTTACGGCGCTGGCTGACCGATCCCCAGGCTCGCCGCGGTGCGGTATCTTGGTGTGACGATCCGGCCCGCCTCGCTGCGATCGTTGCTGCGGAGTAGGGCTTTCCCGGCAGGCCACGCGGCCAGCGTGGGTACATCGGTCCACTAGTGGACGCGCATTCGGCCTCGCTCCCGACAGTTCAACTCAACCGCATGCAGTCAGTGCGTATGGTGGCGGTGGGCATCGTCGTGGCGTTCATGGTGCTGCGCGTGGTCCCCGATGTGTATCGCCTGGTCCAGCCGTTGGGCGTCTTTGACTACGTAACCAACGATGACGACGTGGTAACGAAAGTCCCCGACGCCGTACCGAAGGGCACCGACGCGCTGCGCATGGGCGATCAGGTGCGGATCGATCGCATCCAGCCGTTCGATCGAAAGCCGGGCATCGCGCGCATCGGCTTTACCGAGCAAAACTACGATCGCCGTTTACCGATCGAGCGCAAGGGCACCGAACGCGTCGTCTATCTGAAAGCGACTGCGGAGTCGGTCGCCAGCCGCGCCGTTATCTTGTTGCGCATCCTGCTCTACGCCGCAGCGGTGGGCTTCGGCGCGTTACTGCTGATCATCAATCCGCGGCTCGCGACGTTTGCATTTTTCGTGTTTTGTCTCGGCGGAGCAGAACCCACGACGTTTACCGACGTGCTGTTCGATCCGCCGTGGCGCGAGATTCCATCGTGGATCGGCGATACGATTTCGGGCCAAGCATCGCTCGCGCTGCTGCTCTTTGCGCTATGCTTGGCGGTCGATAGTCACCGTGGGCGCGTCATGATCGGCGCCGTCCTTGGCGCTGCGGCGCTGTCGCTCGGCACCGTACATGCCTACGACTTCTGGCGCGTTACCTATGCAGCATTGCCGGCCGGGTGGTACAGCCATCTCTACGCTACGGTGGAGACGGTGGCGAACGTGCTCACCGCGATCGCGTTCGCCGTCGCGTTCGTGCGCACGCGCGGCGCCGAGCGGCAACGAACCGGTTGGATCGTCGCTTCGTTTGCGATCGCCGGCGCGGGGCGCATTCTCTCCGAGCACTTTTTCCCGATGTATCTGAACTTTTGGGAAAATGGCGCGCTGCTGTCGCTTTCCATCATTCCGGTGATCGTGGTGTGGATTGCCGTGGTCAAACACCACTTCTTCGACATCGACTTCATGGTCAGCCGCGCGCTCGTGTATACGGCCATTACGGCGGCGGTGATCGGCATCGTCGGCGGCTCCGAAGAACTGCTGACGTATATCTTTTACAACAACACGAACCTGGCGTACGGCTTCATCATCGGGATCTCGCTCGTCATCGGTTCGACCTTCGGCAGGGTCAAGGATTTTCTGGAGAGCTTCGTCGACCGGTTCATCTTCCGGGAACGTCACGCGCAGCGGACCTCGCTCGAACGCGTGGCCTCGAACCTGCTCGACGCGGACGATGCCGCAACCGTGTACAGCGTGCTGCTGCACGACGTGCCGAGCATTCTGGATCTCTCGTTCAGCGGCATCATGATGCGCACGGCCGAGGGCGGGTATACGCTCGCGCACGAGTGGAACTGGCCGCCGGAGTGCGTCTCCTCGCTGAGCCCCGATCACCCGTTGACGCGCGACATCTACAAGTCGCGCGGCGTCCTGCCCGAGGATGCCGTGCGCTCGACGATGGTCAAAGCGCTCTTTCCGAACGAACGTTTGACCTACGCCGCGCCGTTATACTTCGACCGCAACGTGTCGGCACTCGTGCTCTACGGACACAGCGTCTCCGGACTCGATATCGATCCGGAAGAACGCGTCACGCTCGTGCGGCTGATGTCCAACGCGTCGATCGCCCTCAACTCGATCGAGCTTACGGCGTACCGCAACGCGCACGCCGAGATCGCGCTCAATCCTCAATGACCGACGCCCTGGTAGCGCTGTAGGCCGAAGCGCCAGCAAGCGTAGGCGACCAGCAGAAACAGCACGCCGATCAGCGGTGTGAACACGCCGATAGCGAGCGGTAATCCCAGGCCGTTGTCGGCCTTGTTCAAGAAGTACGATGCCGGGAAGTAGTTCATGAACCCGAATGGGATCACGAACGCGAGCAAGAGGCGCACGCCGCGGTTGTAGATGCTCAGCGGGTAGCGCGTGAACTCTTGTTCGAGCTGCAGCACGATCCAGCGCAGCGCATCGACTTGCACGAACCAGAAGGCAGCGGTCGAAATGATCAGCGCGATGCTGAGATCGATCAGCGCTCCGCCCGCGACGACGAGCGTGATGAGGGCGATAAAGCCAAACGATATCACGAGATGATTTGCCACCGTCGCGACGATGAGGAACGCGAGCGCGAGAAGCAGTTCGTCCGGAAAAATCGCCCCGGGCGTCGAGATCACCTGGAAAAGTTCGTCGAGCGGACGCACGAGCAGCCGGTCGAACTCGCCGTCGCGAATCCACTGCGGGATCTCACCGACGGTGGAAAAGAACGTCGCGTTGAGCGCATGGGCCGTCATCCACAGCGCGTAGAGAAACGCCATGTTGCGGAAGTCCCAGCCGTTCATCGACGGGAAATTCGTGAGCATCACCCAGAGCGCGGCGATCGCCGTGCCGTGATAGACGATCGTGAACCCGAACCACAGCAAGAAGTTCGTGCGGTATTCGAGCGTGGTGAGCAGATTGATGCGCCAGTACTGGCGGTACACTTCGCGCATGTCTCAGCCGCCTTGGACGACGACGCGGCGTGCGCCGGCGCGCCAGATCACGGTCGCGATGAGGCCGAGCGCGAGGATCCAAGCGACCTGCAGCCCCATCACTTCGGGGTAGCGCTCGGGCGGAATTTCACCGATGTAAATCAGCAGCGGGGTGGAGAACATCGCCGCAAACGGCAGCGCGAAGATCGCGTTCTGCACGACGGCCGGAAAGAACAGCAGCGGCACGATCTGGCCGCCGAGCAGGTCGGTCACCCACGTCATGATGAGCTGTACGGCGCTGATCTCGAGCGTCCAGAACGCGACGCAATTGAGGATGAAGTTCAAAAAGAAGCCGACGAAGTAGCCAAGGAAGAAGCTGAGCGCAAACGCTCCCAGTACGGTCGCCGAGGGCACGTCAATGTGCACGATCAGCAGCGCTAGCGCCAGCGACGGAACGATCAGCGCGGCATGAAAGAGCACCTCACCCGTCCCGTCGGCGAAAAGGTAGAACGGCACGCTGATCGGCTTCATGAAGTCGACCACGATACTGCCGTCGTGCAATTTATCGTGCAGCAAGCTCGTCTGATCGATATCGAGGATCAGGCCCATGAGCAGCGCCACGGCGGAATACGTGATGATCGTGTGCAGCGGCACGCCGTGCGGCGCGGCGTTGCGTGCATAGAGCGCGACCCACACGACGCGCAGCAGATACACCCGCAACGCCAGCGATGCGATGCTCGTGAAGACTTCGAACCGGTAGGTCGACTCGCGCGCCATCGCTTTGAGCGCGAATTGGAAGTACGGATCGAGGACGGCCAGCATCAGAGCTCGCTCGCGCGCGCGGGCGGCTTCTGATACCCCTCGAGGTAGATGCGCCGGACGATGTCCTCGATCTCCGGCTCGACGATGGCCACATCGGTGATCGCGTAGCGCTCGGTCACGCGCCGGATCAGAGCTTCGGCCGTCGTCGTGCGCCGGTCGAACTTCAGGTTGACGGTCGGCGGCTCGGCGTGCTCGATCTCCACGCCCGGCAGGTCGAAGTCGGGTTGCGGATCCTTGAGGTGGACGATCAGCGTGCGGTGCGTGCCGTACTCATCGCGCAGGCGCTCGAGCTTGCCGTCGTAGATCACCGTGCCCTCATCGATGAGGATGATGCGCCGGCAAAGCCGTTCCACGTCGGCCAAGTCGTGGGTCGTGAGGATGACCGTCGTGCCTAGCCGCTTGTTGATGTCGGCGATGAAGGCGCGGATCGCTTCCTTGGCCACGACGTCGAGGCCGATCGTCGGCTCGTCGAGGTAGACGATCTTGGGGTTGTGGAGCAGCGCCGCCGCGAAGTCGCCCCGCATCCGCTCGCCCAGGGAGAGCTGGCGAACCGGCGTCGACATGAAGCGGTCGAGGTCGAGGATCTCCACGAAGTGATCGAGGTTCTCGCGGTACTGGGCGCGGGGCACGCGATAGATCGCCCGGAGCAGTTCGAACGACTCCCGCAGCGGCAGGTCCCAATAGAGCTGGCTGCGCTGGCCGAACACGACCCCGATGTTGCGGGCGTTCTGGCGCCGCTTCTCGTGGGGGACGATGCCGGCCACCTCGATGGTGCCCGAGGTCGGCACCAGGATCCCGGTGAGCATCTTGATGGTGGTCGACTTGCCGGCCCCGTTGGGACCGATGTACCCCACCACCTCGCCCTCGTCGATCGAAATATTGACGTTCTCGACGGCGACTTTCTCCTCGTAGTGACGGGAGAACAGCGCGCCGACGGCACCCGCGAGCCCCTCGCCGCGGACGACCGAACGGAACGTTTTCCGCAGAGCCCGCGTTTGGATGATTGGCATCAGGGAGCGATTCCCCGGCGCGGCGAAGCCTTCCGGCACGTTCGCTGGCCGTTTGTGGCCGGTTCCTTTTCCACGGAAGAGGTCCGGGTTGCGCGGCAGAGAAACGACGCCGGGAGAACTTTCGTTCTTTGAACGGAGTTGTTCCCGATATTTATTACCGGAAGGGGGTGAGTTTTAATGGCCGCTAAGAAAAAAGCAATGAAGAAGAAGACCGCAAAGAAGACCCCGAAAAAGAAGTAACCTGATCCTCGTTTTTTAGCTCTTATTCGAGACCCGAGCACGCAACGTCAGTTGCGTGCTCTTTTTGTGTGGACCGCAACACTTCGACTCCGCTCAGTACAGGCTCCGGCGAGGACCACACCTATTTTCCGCGGCCGACCATCGAGCGGGCGATCACGATGCGCTGGATCTGTTGCGTGCCCTCGTAGATCTGCGTGATCTTGGCGTCGCGCATCATGCGTTCCACGGGGTATTCGGTTGAATAGCCGAAACCGCCGAGTAACTGCACGGCATCGACGGTGACGCTCATCGCCACATCGCCGCACTTGAGCTTCGCGATCGCGGACCAGGTGGTGATGTCGGCGGCACCCTCGTCGCATTTGCGCGCGGCTTCGTAGAGCAACAGCCGCGCCGCCTCGACTTCGGTTTTCATGTCGGCGAGCATAAACTGCAGGCCCTGTTGCTGCGAGAGCGGCTTGCCGAACGCGACCCGGCCCTTCAAATAGTCGGTGGCATATTCGAGCGCGCCGGTGGCGATGCCGAGCGCTTGCGCGGCGATGCCGGGGCGTGATTTATCGAGCACTTTCATGGCAATTTTGAAGCCGTCGCCTTCCGGTCCGATCATGTTCGCGGCCGGCACGCGGCAATCGGTAAACACCAGCTCCACGGTCGGCGAACCGCGAATGCCCATTTTCTTCTCGAGCTTCCCGACGGCAAACCCGGGCGTGCCCTTCTCGACGACGAACGCGCTGATCCCGTTCGCACCTTTTTCCGGATCGGTGACCGCAAAGACGGTGACGATGTCGGCGATGCTGCCTTGCGTGATCCAGATCTTCGTTCCGTCGAGGATGTAATCGTCGCCGTCGCGGCGCGCGCGCATGCGCATCGAACCGGCCGCATCGGAACCGGAGCCGGCTTCGGTAAGCGCGTACGCCGCCACCCATTCACCGCTTGCGAGCTTGGGGATGAAACGCCGCTTCTGCTCGTCGCTGCCGCCGATGAGGATCGGCAGCGCGCCCAACTCTTGCACGGCAATAATGAGCGCGCTCGACGCGCACGCTTTCGCGACTTCTTCGACGACTTTGACGTAGGTTTGAAACGTGCCGCCGAGGCCGCCGTACTCGGCCGGAAACGGAACGCCGAGAAGATCGTTCTGCGCGAAGAGCTTCTGGATATCCCAAGGGAATTCACCCGTCGCATCGATTTCGGCCGCACGCGGCGCGACCTTTTCTCGCACGAGGTCGCGAACGGCCTCGAGGATCATCGCCTCTTCGTCATTGTCCATAGTGCAAAATTCGACCGAGGGCCGCCGGGCGCATCCCTGGAAGGCGGGGCGCCATGGATAAAGTCGTCGCGTCGTGCGCCGAAGCAGTCAAGGACATTCCCGGCGGCGCATCGCTCGCCGTGGGTGGTTTCGGACTCAACGGCATCCCGCACAATCTGATCGAAGCGCTGCTCGCGCAAGGCACCACCGATCTCGAAACGGTCTCGAACAATTGCGGCGTCGACGGCTGGGGCTTGGGCGTGCTGCTGAACGCGAAGCGGATCCGCCGCACGATCAGTTCGTACGTCGGCGAAAACAAAGAGTTCGAGCGGCAGTATCTCAGCGGCGAGATCGAAGTGGAATTGGTGCCGCAGGGCACGCTCGCCGAACGGCTGCGTGCCGGCGGTTCGGGCATCCCCGCATTCTACACGCCGGCCGGCGTCGGCACGCTGGTCGCGGACGGCGGCTTGCCGTGGCGCTATAACCCCGATGGTTCGACGGCCGTCGCGTCGCCGAAGAAAGAGACGCGCACGTTCAACGGCCGCGAGTACGTACTCGAGGAAGGCATCGTGACCGGCTTTGCCCTCGTTCGCGCGAGCATCGGCGATCGCCACGGCAACCTCATCTTTCACAAGGCTACGCGCAACTTCAACCCGCTCTGCGCGATGGCGGGGAAACTCGCGATCGCCGAAGTCGAGCAACTCGTCGAGCCGGGTGAAATCGATCCGGAGGCGGTGCATCTTCCGGGCATCTACGTGCAACGCGTGGTCGCCGTCGGCAGCGCCGGCAAACGTATCGAGCGCGTGACGACGCGCAAGCGCGGAGGAAACTGATCGTGGCGCTTACCCGCAACCAACTCGCCGCGTGCGTCGCGCAAGAACTGCGCGACGGCCAGTACGTCAACCTCGGCATCGGGCTGCCGACGCTGATTCCGAACTACGTGCCGGCCGGCGTCACCGTCGTGCTGCAAAGCGAAAACGGTATCCTCGGTTTCGGCCCCTACCCCTACGAAGGTGAGGAAGACCCCGACCTGATCAATGCCGGCAAGGAAACCGTGACGTTGCTGCCCGGCGCGTCGTTCTTCGATTCCGCCATGTCGTTCGGCATGATCCGCGGCGGAAAAATCGACGTCGCCGTCCTCGGCGCAATGCAGGTTGCAAGCAACGGCGATTTGGCCAATTGGGTGATTCCCGGCAAAGTCGTGAAGGGTATGGGCGGCGCAATGGACCTCGTGCACGGTGCGAAGCGCGTGATCGTGATGATGGAGCATACGGCGAAGGGCGGCGCGCACAAGATCGTCGAGCGTTGCGATTTGCCGCTTACCGGTAAGGCGGTGGTGCACCGCATCGTCACCGATCTCGCGGCGATCGACGTTACCCCGGCCGGCCTCGTGCTGCGTGCCGTTGCGCCGGGCGTGAGCGTCGACGACGTTCGCGCCGCAACCGGCGCGGCGCTTGCGGTTCCGGCCGAACCGGCAATTATGGCGGTTCCCGCGGGCGTCTGACTTATCGCAACGAGATGGACGTGTTGTCCAGGCGCCACGCGGCGAAGCCGATCAGTACGGCGGCTTCGAGCAGCGTCGTCGCGCTCGCAGTGACGAGCGCAAGAATCGAGCCGCGCTCGAAGATCGCGACCGCAATGCCGGCGGCAATCGGCGGAACGATCAAGGCGTAGCCGATTAGCAGCCGGAGCAGCCGTAACGGTCCGGCCTGATCGACTTCGAACGGCAGTAATGCGTACGATGCGTACCCGATTGCGCCGGCCAGCAAAACCATCGCCGGTCCGGCGAGCGCGCACGCAACGATGATGGGCGCCGGCGCATTGCCCGCAGCGAGACCGATTCCCGCGAGCAGGCACCAGCCGATGATGCGCCAGCCTTGCGCGACCGCAAGCGCGCAGAGGCGCTCGAAGAGCGTCGCGCCGGAAAGCCAAAACAGCGGCCGCCGCAGCTCGTTCGACAGCGATGCGGAACGCATGAACGCGATGATGAACGCGATGTTGACGAACGGCGCCGCGAGTGCGATAGCCCGATCGGGATCACCGTACGCGGTCAATCGCGCGATGACGTAGCTGCCGCCGAGCAGCAGGGCCGTCTCGATGCTCGTCGACCGGACGCTGTTCGTCCGGCGGTATTCCGTCCATGCGCGCCAGACGAAAATGGCGACGCCGGCCGGCGCACCGCGAGTGAACGATTCGCTTCGCGCCGGCCCGCGCGGCGTTCGCTGCATCGCGGCTATCAGACCGCCGCCGCGCAGGCGCTCGGTTCGTGCGATGCGCTTCATGGAAAGTTCGTAGAGTTCCGGATACGCGTCGCGCGCGACGCGGGCCACGTACGCGAAGAGGCCGGCCGTGCACGCGAGCAGTACGGCGATTGCGGCAAACTGCACGCCGGCGCCGGCCAGCAACACGCGCCCGGGATGGAGTTCGGGCAGTCGCGCGAGCAGGCTGCCGGCGGGCGTTGCTGGAGCAAACGTGAGGACCGCATCGCGGATCAGCGGCAGCGGAGCGGCGCAGATCACGATCGCGCCGGCGCCGATGGCGAACGGAACGAACCGCTGCGGCAGTAATTGCCGCGCCAGCGGAACGGCGCCGATCAGGATAAACGCGACTAGGATCAGCACGATATCGCGAACCAAGGCGCTCGTGGGCAACGCTTCCGGCAGATAGATCAGTGCCGCATAGAGCAGGCCGAATGCTTGGCGTGCGCTGCCGATGAGAATTTGCCGGGCCTGTACGTAGAGCGTGGCGACGAACGGAGTGGCCGGGGAACCGATGATGAAGCGCGCCTCGGCGGGATGCGCGAACAAACCGGCGTAGCGATTTCCCGTCGCGATGACGACGCCGAGCAGCAGCATGCTGCCGCAAGCGATCGCGTCCGTGCGAAAATACGACACGTCGTGCCCGGCGAGCGTCGTCGGGCCGTGCGCGCCGCGAATGACGCGCAGCGCGATCATCGCGGCGATCGCGATTCCGAACAAGAGCCATAGGACGGCGCGACCAGGCGAACGCCGGATTTCCCGCAACTGATTGACGAACGAGCGCACATCGGCGTAGCACAACGCGCGCAGGGTGCTCACGTGCCGGTAATGTCCAGAAAGATATCTTCGAGCGAACCGGCGCGTTGCGCGCGCAGTTCGTCGATCGTGCCGCTGGCTACGAGCTTGCCGGCGTTGAGCACGATGATGCGGTCGCTGAGCGTTTCGGCGGATTCGAGCTGATGCGTGCTGATCATCAAGGCCGTGCCGGCGCCGCGCAGTTCGGCGAGCATCTCGCGCAATTCGCGCTGTCCGCGCGGATCGAGCCCGATCATCGGTTCGTCGAGCAGCAGCACCGGCGTTCCGGCGAGGACTGTGGCCGCGATCAGCGTTTTCTGGCGCATCCCTTTCGAGAGCGCGTTGCCGACCGTATCGCGTTCGTCGAGCATCGCGAAGCGCGCGAGCAGTTTCTCACCGCGTTCTTCCCAGCCCGCGTCGAGCCGGCACAGGCGCGCGACGAACACCAGGTGTTCCCAGACGGTGAGCAGCGGATAGACTTCCGGCGTCTCGGGAATCACCGCGACGGTTCGGCCGCGATCGCTCTCGAGCAAACGTCCGTCGAAGCGGATCGTTCCCGCATCGGGGCGCGCCAAGCCGGCGAGGCAGGCGAAGGTGGTCGATTTTCCGGCGCCGTTGGGGCCCAGCAGCGCGACGATCTCGCCGCACGCCACCTCGAACGTCAGGCCGTCGATCGCGATCTTCTTGCCGAAGCGCTTGACGAGACCCGAAACGGCGAGTGCCCGGCTCATTATGCTGGGGTGGGTTCGCCCTCGCGGTCGCGAAACTGTTTTAAGTAGAGCTGAGCGTACGCGCCGTCACGGGCCAAGAGCTCGTGGTGGCCGCCCGATTCGACGATCCGGCCGTGTTCGACGACGAAGATCACGTCGGCGTTGAGAATCGTCGATAGGCGATGCGCGATCACGAGGCTCGTGCGGCCCTGCATCAGCGGCACGAGTGCAGCTTGAATCAGCGCTTCGTTGTTGGAGTCGAGGGCGCTCGTCGCTTCATCGAGGATCAGGATGCACGGGTTCTTGAGCAGCACGCGCGCGATCGCCAAGCGCTGGCGCTCGCCGCCCGAGAGCTTATGCCCGCGTTCGCCGACGATCGTCTCGTAGCCGAGCGGCAACGAGTCGATGAATTCGTGGATGTTCGCCGCTTTGGCGGCCGCAATCATCTGCTCTTTGGTCGCGTCTTCGCGCGCGTAACGCAGATTCGCGCCGATCGTGTCGTGGAAGAGATACGTCTCCTGCGTGACGATGCCGATGTTTGCGCGCAGCGATGCGAGCGTTACGTCGCGCACGTCGATGCCGTCGATGCGCACGCTGCCGCGCTGCGGATCGTAGAACCGGGGAACCAGTTGCGTGATCGTCGTCTTGCCGGCACCCGATGGGCCGACGAAAGCGGCCATCTGACCCGGTTCGATGTGGAACGTGACGCCGTCGAGCGCGGTGCGGTCTTCGCTGTAGTTGAAGTACACGTCGTCGAAGAGAACGTCGCCCCGGACGTTCTCGAGCGTCACGGCATCCGGTTTTTCGTCGCCTTCCGGCTTCATATCCAGATAGGCGAAGATGCGCTCGAACACGGCGAGCGCCGAGACGATCTGCACCTGCACGCCGGCTAGGGCCGAGGCGGGCGTGTAGAGCCGGCCGAGGTAACCGACGAAGGCGACGATCGTTCCGACCGTGACGCCGCCGTTGATCGCTAGCCACGCACCGGCGAGCCACACGAGGGCGGGCCCGATGATGACCATGGCGTTGATCGAGGCGATGAACCAGCGGCCCACCATGGCAAGCCGAATCTCGAGCGTCATCAGTTCGGTGCCGGCGCGGCTGAAGCGCGCGCGTTCGAACGGCTCGCGCACGAACGACTTGATGAGTGTGATGCCGGAGATCGAAAGCGTTTCTTGCGTGATCGATTCGATCTCGTCGCGCTTCTCACGGGTCTCCTTGCGGATATCGTACATCCGCCGGCCGACCGGCGAGAGCGGGATGATCATCAGCGGAATGATCGCGAGTGAGACTAGCGCCAAACGCCAATCCAAAATGAAAACGGTGACGACGGTCGTGACCATCGTTGCGATGTTGGTCACGATCGAGACGAGCGTTCCGGTGACGACGTTGTCGATGTTGTCGACGTCGGAGGAGACGCGGTTCATGATTTCGCCCGTCTTCGTACCGGTGAAGAACGAGAGCGGCATCTTATGCAAGTGCGCGACGAGGGTCGTGCGGATGTCGCGCATGATCCCCTCGCCGACGAGCGAGTTAAGGTAGCCTTGATAGACGCCGATCACGCCGCTCGCGAGCGCACTCACCACCATGCCGGCGACGTTGAAGCCGACGAGGCCCATCGAGTGCTGCGGGATCGCATCGTCGATGATCCATTTTGCGAACAGCGGCGGCATCAGGCCGATAATGGAGCCGACGACGATGCAGAACAGCACGGTCGCTTCTTGCTTCCAATAGGGCAGAAAGAAGGTGCCCAAGCGCTTCCAATCGACCTTGCGCTCGATTTTCGGCCGATCGGGACTGAACATTTGCGACCACATCAAGTGGGTTGGGGGACCGCCGCCTATCATTATTGGCCATAACCCGGACGACGCGTCAACGGTTCGGACGAAGTTTTGCAGAGGTCTTGGGGGCCGGCACGGTGCAAATTTGCGCGCAGTGACGCCCCTCACGGAGACGCCGGATAACGATCGCGATCGCGCGATCCGCTGCACCGTCTACAATACCGGTGCGACGCCGCAAACGCTCGACGATCTCGACGCGATCAGCGATGTGATCGCCGAAGGCAAGAGCTTCATCTGGCTCGACATCGCGCAGCCCTCGCCGGCCGACCTGGCGTTGCTTCAGCGCGAGTTCGACATCCATCCGGTGGCGATCGAGGATGCGAGCCTCTGGCACGAGCGGCCGAAGATCGAATTTTTCGAGCACTACGTCCTGGTGGTCGCTCATGCCGCCCGCAGCGACGAAGCGGGCGACCTCGTCACGCACGAGATCGCGATACTAGCCGGCGAGAATTACGTGGTGACCCTGCGCGCGCGGCCCGTCTATCCGCTCGATGAGATCGAGCGCCGCCGCCGCATCTCCGTCACGGTCCCCGCCGATGCGACCGGCTTGCTGTATATCATCCTCGACACGATCGTCGACGGGTTCTTTCCGCTAACGGAAGGCTACGACAACCGGCTAGTGCGGCTCGAGGACCGCATGTTCGGCGACGACAAGTTCAGCGAGCGTACCGAACACGAGATTTTCCTCTTCAAGCGCGGGCTCGTCGTCTTCCGCTCGATCGTCGCGCCGATGCGCGAGATCCTCTTGCGGCTGACGCACAGCGAAATTGCACCGCTCAAGCCGGGCCTCGGGCTCTATTTTCGCGATGTCCACGATCACGTGCTGCGCGCGCTCGAGCAAATCGACATCACGCGCGATCTCGTGAACAGCACGCTCGACATCCATCTGGCCTCACAGTCGCACCGCCAGAACGAAGTCTCAAAGCAACTGACGATCATCGCAACGATCTTTCTGCCGTTGACCTACATCACCGGGTTCTTCGGGCAGAACTTCGGTTGGATGGTCAACGGCATCGTCAGCCCGCAAATATTCTGGGGCCTCGGCGTCGGCTCGCAAGTCGCCACCGTGATCATTCTTTTTTGGTACTTCCGCTTCAAAAAGTGGTTCTGACTACTTTTTGCCGTTGCGCAACGAGGCGAGTTCGCGGAAGAGTTTCTTTTCTTTGTCGCTGAGGTCGGTTGGGAGAGTGCCGATGAGGCGCACGTATTCGTCGCCGTGGGCGTCGCTCTTGAGTTTGGGCATGCCTTTGCCGCCCAAGCGCATGAACTTGTTGCTCTGCGTCCCGGCCGGCACGGTCATCGTGACTTCGCCATTCATCGTCGGGACCGCGAGGTCGCCGCCGAGGACGAGATCGTAAATGCTGACCGGTAGATCGATGTAGAGGTCATCGCCGCGGCGTTCCCACTGCTGATCCTCGGGGAAGTGCGCGATGAGGTAGAGATCGCCGCGCGGGCCGCTATTCGCTCCCGCAGCACCTTGGCCCGTGAGGCGGATGCGCTGGCCTTCGCGCACACCCTTGGGGATGGTGACGTCGAAGCGCTTCGTCTGCACCACTTTGCCACGCCCGCCGCAGGTCGGACAAACGCGCGCGTTGATCGTGCCGCTTCCGCCGCACTTCGGACACGCGTCTTCGATCTGTAACGCGACGCTTTTTTTGCCGCCGGAATACGCTTCGTTCAGCGTGAGGTCGAGCGTCGTTTCGAGATCCTCGCCCCGCTGCGCTCGGCTGCGCGCGCCGGAGGTGGGGCCCCCGGCCGGACGCTTCCCGATGTTCTGAAAGAACATGTCGAAGAAATCCGAGAAGCCGCTGCCCTCGCCGAAGTCCGCGCCGCCGGGGAAGCCGCCCGCCCGAGGGCCGGATGCTCCACTCGGCCGTTGCCGCGCGCTATCTTGCGCGGCGCGTTGCCAGTCGCTGCCGAGAACGTCGTACTTACTACGCTTCTCCGTATCCGAGAGAACTTCGTAGGCCTCTTGGATATCTTTGAACTTTTCCTCGGCTTCTTTCGTGTTTTCCGGATTGGCATCCGGGTGCCACTTGCGCGCCAATTTGCGGTACGCCGACTTGATGTCTTTGGCGGCCGCGGTTTTGGGCACGCCGAGGATCGCGTAGTAATCTTTGTAGTTCACGACGCGTCCCGGTTACTCAGACTTTGCGACGATGACTTGCCCCACGCGCAACACGTCGTCGCCCATCACGTACGCACGCGCGGCTTCTTCGAGCACGGTTTCTTCGGGAACGCTCGCGTCCGGTCGCGTGCCGATCGCCTCGGCGAACTTGGGATCGAACCGCGAACCCTTGAGCGGCACGGCTTTTACGCCTTCGCTTTCGAGTACCGACTCGAATCCGCGTAACGTCGCGGCGAGTCCGCCGCGCAGCCCGTCGCTGCCGGGGTCGTAGGTCAGCGCGCGTTCGAGGTTGTCGAGCACGGGCAAGATCTTCTTGAGGACGGACTTTTTGCCGGCCAAGGAGATCTCGCCGAGCTGACGTTCGACGCGCTTTTTGTAGTTTTCGAAATCGGCCATCGCGAGGAGAAACTTGTTGTAGTTCTCATCGGCTTTGGCTTTTGCCGCGGCCAGCTCTTCGCTGCCGCCGTCCAGCGAGGAGCCGTTCCGAATGAACGGCTCCGCGATGGTTGAGACGTCGATGTCGTCGTTCATGGAAGCCTACTTGGCTTCTTTGAACTCGGCGTCGATGACGTCGTCGTTGTTATGTGCCGCGCCTTCGTGCGCTGCGCCGTCGTGGGCAGCACCGTTGGTCGAGGCGCCGTTCTGTTCCGGACCCGCTTCCGCGCCGCCCGTCGTCTTGTAGAGCGCTTCGGCCAGCTTGTACGAGGCCGCTTGCAGCGTTTCGGTGGCTGCTTTGATCTCGGCGCTGGTGCCGTTCTCGCTCTTGGCCTTGAGCTCCGTGAGCGCGGCCTCGACGTCGGTGCGCGTCGTCGCTTCGGCCTTGTCGCCGACTTCCTTGAGCGATTTCTCGGTCGAGTAGATCAGCGAGGTCGCGTTGTTGCGGATCTCCGCTTCTTCGCGCTTGGCCTTGTCGTCGGCGGCCATCGCTTCGGCATCGCGAACCATGCGATCGACTTCTTCTTTGGAGAGGTTGGTCGATGCAGTGATCGTGATCTGCTGTTCCTTGCCGGTGCCGAGGTCTTTGGCGGAGACGTTCACGATGCCGTTGGCATCGATGTTGAACGTAACCTCAACCTGCGGGATGCCGCGCGGCGCAGCCGGGAGACCTTCGAGGCGGAAACGTCCGAGCGACTTGTTATCGGCCGCCATTTCGCGTTCGCCCTGGAGGATGTTGATGTCGACCGACGTCTGACCATCTTCAGCCGTCGTGAAGACTTGCGTCTTGCGCGTCGGGATCGTGGTGTTGCGTTCGATCAGTTTGGTCGCGACGCCGCCGAGCGTTTCGAGACCCAGCGAGAGCGGGGTCACGTCGAGCAGCACGACGTCGTGGACTTCACCGGAGAGGACGCCGGCTTGAATCGCGGCGCCGATGGCGACGACTTCATCCGGGTTCACCGACTGGTTGAGTTCCTTGCCGGTCAGCTTGCGAACGAGTTCTTGGATCACGGGCATGCGGGTCGAACCGCCGACCATGACGATCTCGTCGATTTGCGAAACGTCGAGCTTCGCATCGGCCAGCGCGTTCTTGAACGGCTGCACGCAGCGTTGCGTGAGGTCGTTCGTGAGCTCTTCGAACTTGGCGCGCGTCATCGTGACGTCGAGGTGCTTCGGACCGTTCTGATCGGCCGTGATGAACGGCAGGTTGATGTTGGTCTGGACCGTGCCCGAGAGCTCGATCTTGGCCTTTTCCGCCGCTTCGGTCAGCCGCTGCATCGCTTGGCGATCGCCGCTGAGATCGATGCCCTGTTCCTTGCGGAATTCGGCCACCAAGAAATCGACGATGCGGACATCGTAGTCGTCGCCGCCGAGATGCGTGTCGCCGTTGGTCGACTTCACTTCGAAGACGCCGTCGCCGACTTCGAGCACGGACACGTCGAACGTACCGCCGCCGAGGTCGAATACGAGGATCGTCTCGTTGCCCTTTTTATCGAGACCGTACGCCAGCGCAGCCGCCGTCGGTTCGTTGATGATACGCAGCACTTCGAGGCCCGCGATCTTGCCCGCGTCCTTCGTTGCCTGGCGCTGTGCGTCGTTGAAGTATGCCGGCACCGTGATGACCGCTTTGGTCACGCGCTCGCCGAGATACGACGATGCGTCGTTGACCAGCTTCTGGAGCACCATCGCGCTGATCTCTTGGGGCGTGTAATCCTTACCGTCGATTTTGACGGTGAAGTCCGTGCCCATATGACGCTTGATCGATGAGATCGTGCGGTCCGGGTTTGTCACGGCCTGGCGTTTTGCCAGTTGGCCGACGAGTCGCTCGCCGGTCTTCGTGAATGCTACGACCGAAGGCGTCGTGCGATTGCCTTCGGCGTTAGCGATGACGGTGGGGCTCTGCCCCTCCATCACGGAGACGACGGAATTGGTCGTCCCCAGGTCGATGCCGACCACTTTAGCCATGTTGAATTGTTCTCGCTTTCCGAGCCGCGTGGACCATCCGTCACAGGATTGCTCCCATTCGGGCCTTGCCGCTTACCGTGGCTCAAGGAGTGATTAAGTAACTTTGCCGCCCTACTGCGGCGTATCGCTGATGATACGCCATATCGGGCGAAATTGTTCCACTCCCTGTGACAACTTTCTGGCACACATGGTTGCGGCGGCAGTGCAGCCTTACCCACAAAAAGGCAAACGGCGCTCGCCTAAGCGAGCGCCGTTTGAAGCAAAGCAAAGCGACTAAACGCTTACTGGTTTTGCTGTTGCTGCTGCTGGATGTAGATGTCGGCCGGCTGCTCGCCCAGGGTTAGGACGACGAGCTTCTTGGTGCCGCTGCTCCAGACTTGGAGGCGGACCGACTGGCCGGGCTTCATCGCCTTAACCACGCTGATGATGTCGTCGGGCTTGGTCACGTCCTTGTCGTTGATCTTTTGGATCACGTCGCCGGGCGCGAGGTCGGACTTCGCTGCCGGGCCGTTGGGCGGGATCTGCATGACGACGACGCCGTTGCCCTCGGTGGCTGGGAAGTTGATCTGCGCGCGCACGTTGGCGTCGAGCGGGCCCAGTTGCACGCCGAGGTAGCCGACGCCGGTGCCCGTGCCGTTCGCGTTGATCGTCTTGCCCTGGTTCTTCTCGAGATCGGCCGCGGTCTCGCGGACGAGGTTCGAGGGGATCGCAAAGCCGATGCCCTGTGCGCCGGCCTGCGGGTTCGCCGTCGACTGGTTCACGCCGATGAGCCGGCCTTGATCGTCGACCAGCGGGCCGCCCGAGTTACCGGGGTTGATCGGTGCCGAGGTCTGGAGCATGCCGCGGAAGAGGTGCGAGTTGCCGCTGTCGTCCTGGATCGGTTCGTCGCGGTTGAAGCCCGAGACGACGCCGACCGAGACCGACTGCTTGAGCTCGAACGGTTCGCCGACGGCGATCGCCCACTGGCCGGCGTTGAGCTTCGAGCTATCGCCGAACTCGACGGGCGGCGGGAGTTTGGCGTAGTTGTCGACCTTGACCAGCGCCAAATCGACCGCCGGGTTCTGCGAATAGACGTGTCCCGGCACGTGGTCGCCGTTGGCGAACACGACCGTGATCTTGGAGACGCCCTTCGGCACCACGTGGTTGTTCGTCAGGATCAGGCCGTTGCTGCGATAGACGAAGCCCGAACCCGACGCGCGTTCCTGGAAGCGCTGCGGAACGCCCGGGCCGCCGCCGCCGCCGAAGAACTGCTGCAGCGGATCGCTCGGAACGACGCGCGTCCCGTTCACGGTGACGAGCAGCGAAACGACCGACGGTTCGACGCGTTTGACCGCGTTGACGATCCGCTCTTGGTCGCTTCCGCCGGTCACAGGAAGCGCGGCTGCGCTTACCACCGGGGGGGTATTGCCGGGTCCGGCGACGTTGGTGAAGTGGGTGCTCGCGAAGAGCATCATCGAGAAGCTTCCGAGGATCGCTCCGATGAGTCCAACAACCGCCATCCCGAAGA